>Ga0137829_12014785_pt1 | contig 65171 bp, 59 predicted proteins | sample OV2TP2_FD_97737 | JGI IMG/M metagenome (GOLD analysis project Ga0137829, IMG submission 97737) | reverse complement strand
GCTCCAGCCGATTTCAATTCGCTTATCAAAATAAGAAATGCTGCCCAGGCTGGTGCTGCCGCAGATGGCGCCGGTGGCTTTTTCTATGATGGTAAACGGAATTCTTTTTCCTTCTTCTCTTTCTTTCAGTGCAATTTCCACCCAGCTTTGCAGTTCATCGGGGTGGTTCAGCAGCATGGTGAAATATTTCCAGAGCGAAGCATCTTTGGTGAGCGGGGAAAAAGATGCAATGTCAAGATGCTGCAGCGGGCGGAGCAGCACTTTTTCGGATTCCAGTTTCAGGTCAGGTGAAATCATCAGAAAAAATTTCAAAAGTCAAAAGTAAAAATTCAAAAACGGATCCGGCGGATGAGGTGATTTTTTACTTTTAATATTTACTTTTTACAGCTTCCAGTCCACCGGGTCAATGCCGTTTTTTACAAGATATTCATTTGCTTTTGAAAAATGGCGGCAGCCAAAAAAACCGGCAGAAGCAGAAAGGGGAGAAGGATGTGCCGCTTTCAAAATAAGATGTTTCGATTCGTCAATCAATGCCCGTTTTTCCTGGGCAAATTTTCCCCAGAGCATAAACACGACATGCTCTTTCTGCTCAGAAATTTTACGGATGACACAGTCGGTAAATTCGGACCAGCCGATTTTGGAATGACTCATCGGCTCAGCAGCCCGGACAGTGAGTGAGGCATTTAATAAAAACACTCCCTGCTGCGCCCATTTGGTCAGGTTGCCGTGTTTGGGAATGGGAACGCCAAGGTCATTGTGCAATTCGGTAAAAATATTTACAAGCGATGGCGGCTGAGGAATGCCGTCGGGAACAGAAAAACAAAGGCCATGCGCCTGCCCCGGCCCGTGGTAAGGATCCTGCCCGAGTATCACCACTTTCACTTTATCAATTGGCGTGTTGTCAAACGCATTAAAAATTAAACCGCCGGGCGGATAGATGATTTTGTTTTGCGATTTTTCTGTGCGCAGGTGCAAAACGATTTGCCGGAAATAAGGTTTGCTGAATTCGGGTTTAAGAATTTCTTTCCAGTGCGGTTCAATCTTTACATCCATATATGTTGCGAGCTTTTGGTAATGTTTCAGCGACAAGTTACTAAAATAAAAAACCTCCACCCGGGAGGTTGTAAGTGATCCGGACTGGATTCAAACCAGTGACCTACTGCTTAGAAGGCAGTTGCTCTATTCAGCTGAGCTACCGGACCTTTTAAGAGCCGCAAAAGTAACGAACTTTCCTTAATGCATTACTTTTGAGCACCAATCACATTTCATGACTTCAACATTTAATCACGGTATTGATACCCTGACTGCAGGAAAAACTATTGCCATTGCCGGCGGAAGATTGAAAGCTGTTTTAAATGATGAGGCAATCAGGAAAATAAAAACCTCTGCTGCCCATGTGCAGCATATTGTGGAAAACAATAAAACTGTTTATGGAGTAAATACCGGTTTTGGCATCCTGGCCAATACAAAAATTTCAAAAGAAGATACCGATACGCTGCAGCATAAGTTGCTGGAAAGCCACAGCGTGGGTGTGGGTGATCCCATTGCGGCAGAGATTGCCAAAATAATGCTGATAACAAAAGTGCATGCGCTGGCTCAGGGCTACAGCGGCGTGCAGTTGTCAACAATTGAAAGAATCAACTGGCATATTGAAAACAATATAATACCCGTGGTGCCGGAAAAAGGCAGCGTGGGCGCCAGCGGCGACCTGGCACCACTGGCACATTTGTTTTTGCCATTGATTGGTATGGGCGAAGTTTTTTATGAAGGCAAAAGATGCAAGGCAGCGGAAGTGCTCAACCGGTTTCAGTTGTCGCCAATTCAGTTGGGTCCAAAAGAAGGCCTCGCATTGATTAACGGCACCCAATTCATTCTTGCTTTTGCTGTAAAAGCAGTGCAGCGGATGCACAATTGCCTGGAAGCTGCGGATATCATCGGAGCCATGAGTCTGGAAGCATTGACCGGTACCAAAGCGCCGTTTGATGAACGGCTGCATAATCTTCGTCCATTCAGCGGAAATAAATTAGTAGCGCAACGGTTACGGTTGCTGCTGAAAGATTCGGCCATCATGCAGAGTCATGTGGATTGCGGCCGGGTGCAGGATCCTTATTCGCTTCGTTGCATGCCGCAGGTGCACGGCGCCAGCCGCAATACATGGCTGCACCTGAAGGAGCTGACGGAGATTGAACTGAACTCGGTCACCGATAATCCAATCATTCTTTCAGAAAATGATACCATCAGCGGCGGCAATTTTCACGGCCAGCCGCTGGCGCTGCCGCTTGATTATGCCTGTTTTGCCGCTTCAGAGCTTGGAAACATCAGCGACCGCCGTTGTTATTTATTGCTCGAAGGCAAGTGGGGCTTACCCATGCTGCTGATGAAAGATGTGGGACTCAACAGCGGATTTATGATTCCTCAATACACCACGGCTGCACTTGTTACAGAAAATAAAACGTTATGCTTTCCTTCCAGCGCCGACAGCATTCCCACTTCGCTCGGGCAGGAAGACCATGTAAGCATGGGCGCCATCAGCGGCCGTAAGCTTAACAGGGTTTTGGATAACCTGGAATTTATTCTTGCCATCGAACTGCTCACCGCCTGCCAGGCAATTGAGTTCCGGCGGCCGCTGAAAAGTTCTGAGCTGCTGGAATTTGCTCATGGCTACGTTCGTGAATTTGTAAGCTTTGCTTCGGAGGACAGGATTTTTGCCGAAGACATCAACAAAGTGGCTGGCATCATCAAGGATTATTCTTTTGTTGAAAAGTTGAATGAGTTTGCACATTCGGGCAATGTTATTTTGAATTCAGGCTTTGAAGCACAGTTTGCTTTGCAATAATTTCAGACGGTGGAGATATATGAAAGACTGAACCCGCATGATTCTTGTCATGCCGGCGAAGGAGGTATCTCAAACACTGACTGGTTTGAGATGCCTCACCTGTCAATCATATCTTTCTGAAAAGTCACTAATGTAACCGGTTCGGCATGACAATACACAAAAGAGTTGGAGGTTCTTCATTATTCACGGAGAAACATTGCACTAACTCAGTATTATCTTTTTTCAGCGAAGAATATAACTACATCCGAGCTGCTGCCTCCAGCGCCAGCCTCGTCATCTGTTCCAGCGATCGTTCTCTTTCCTCCGCAGTAATCATTTTCCTGTCAGGAATAATATCTGAAACTGTCAGTATTGTGGCTGCCGTTTTTTTAAAATACTTAGCATTGGCAAACAACGCAAAAGCCTCCATCTCGGCAGCCAGGCAATTATTATCCTTTGCAATCTTTGGTATTTCATGGTCAAGCCGGTAAAACGGATCACCGGAATGAATGTTGCCACTGAGCAGCGGAGTATTCAGTTGTTTTGCCGTTTCATTAATGATATTAAAAGCATTACCCTGGTGTTCAAAACAATCTTCTTCGTAATGGAAAGCGCATTTTGCATAGGTGGATTCGCTGTAGGCCCTTTCAACATTAATCAGGTCAAACAGTTTGATATGTGTGTAATAGGCGCCACAGGTTCCTATACGGATGATACATTCCACACCATATTCTTTAAATAATTCATATGAGTAAATTCCTATGGAGGGAATGCCCATGCCGCTGGCGCCTATGCTTAGCAGTTTGCCATTGTATGTTCCGGTAAAATAATATGCATTGCGGGTGCTGCTCACCAGCTTCAGGTTGTCAAGATGATTTTCGGCAATATGTTTTGCCCGCAGCGGATCGCCGGGCAACAGAACAATGGGTGCAATTTCTCCGGGTTGGGCGCTGATGTGAATGCTCATGCAGTAAGTTTGTCAGTCGTTGAAGATATTAATTTTACCTTTATTCCGGATTTCAAAATAAATCTTAAATCCGTCATCTCAATTCTAATATGATTTATCTATGGCAGAATTAACCCGATTACGATACGACCCGGTAAAATACAAAACGCCGACAGGCACAAAGCTGATATGCAAAGGATGGATCCAGGAAGCCGCCTTGCGTATGCTGCTGAATAATCTGAACCCGGAGGTTGCAGAAAAACCGGATGAACTGATTGTATATGGCGGCCGCGGAAAAGCAGCCCGCAATTTTGAAGCACTAGACAACATCATTGCCGCACTCAAGGTGCTGGAAAATGATGAGTCGCTGCTGATACAAAGCGGCAAACCGGTGGGCATTTTAAAAACACAAATAGATGCGCCGCGGGTTTTAATCAGCAATTCGCAGCTTGTACCTAAATGGGCTACATGGGAACATTTTGATGAACTGGAAAAAAAAGGCCTGATGATGTACGGCCAAATGACGGCAGGCAGTTGGATATACATCGGCAGCCAGGGTATTGTTCAGGGTACGTATGAAACGTATGCCGCCATTGCCGATAAACATTTCGGCGGCACATTGAAAGGAACTTTGAATGTAACGGCAGGTCTCGGCGGCATGGGTGGTGCACAACCTCAGGCAATAACGATGAATGAAGGTGTGGCCCTGGTTGCCGAAGTAGAAGAATGGAGGATTGATAAGCGGATTCAGACAAAATACCTGGATGAAAAATACACTGACATTGATGAAGCGATTGACAGGTGCGTTTCGCTGAAAGCCGAAGGCAAAGGGCTAAGCATAGCAGTAAAATGCAATGCCGTTCATTTATTGGAAAGATTGCTGGAGAGAAATATTATTCCGGATACCCTCACCGATCAAACCAGCGCCCATGACCCGCTTACTTACTGGCCGCATGAAATTTCTTACGAACAGGCTAAAATCCTGCATGAACAGAACCCGCAGCAGTACATTGGTTATGCCTGCCGCAGCATGTACCGTCATGTGCAGTTGATGATTGACCTGATGAACAAAGGAGCAATAACGTTTGATTATGGAAATAACATCCGTGCCCGTGCCGACGAATATCAACGGACGCACGACTCACGACTCACAACAATCGACTGCTTCGCATTCCCCGGCTTTGTTCCGGCCTACATCCGTCCTCTGTTTTGCGAAGGCAAAGGTCCTTTCCGCTGGGCAGTATTGAGCGGCGACCCGGATGATATTGCAGTAACCGATGAAGTGATTGCAAAAATGTTTCCACATAATACTTCACTGCAACGATGGCTGAAACTGGCTAAAGAAAAAATCGCCTTCCAGGGATTGCCTGCACGCATCTGCTGGCTGGGGCAGGGTGAAAGAGAAAAAGCCGGGCTTGCTTTCAATGAACTGGTGCGAACCGGAAAAGTGAAAGCACCGATTGTTATTGGGCGCGACCATCTTGATACCGGAAGTGTTGCATCACCCAACAGGGAAACAGAAGCCATGCCCGATGGCAGTGATGCAGTAGCTGACTGGCCATTGTTGAATGCCTTGGTAAATACGGCCGCCGGCGCCAGTTGGGTTTCGTTACATCATGGCGGGGGAGTGGGTATGGGTTACAGCATTCATGCAGGCATGGTGATAGTTTGCGACGGTACGGCCGAAGCTGATGAAAGATTAAAAAGGGTTTTAAGAAATGACCCCGGTATGGGAGTAATCCGTCACATGGATGCAGGTTATGAGCTGGCAAAACAAACTGCAAAGGCTAATGATCTGGATATTAGCGATCGGATAAAATCCTGATTGTTCATGAATAATTTTTTCAGGAATGAACACTTCCACCCGTAAAGAATTTCTTCAATCTACTGCTGCACTTCTATCTGCAGTATTGGCCGGTTCAGCTTTTGATTTAATAAAAAATAAACCGCGGTTATCCTTTTCCACACTCGGTTGCCCCGACTGGAGCTTTCAGCAGATAACTGATTTTGCCGAGAAGCACAATTATGCCGGCATTGAAGTCCGTGGCTTGCAAAGACAAATGGATCTTCCGAAATGCAAAGAGTTCAGTACTGAGGAAAGCCGGCAGGCTACGCTGAAAATGATGAAGGATAAAAAGCTGCGGTTTATCAACCTCGGCTCATCTGCCACTCTCCATTTTGCCGAGGGCGCCGAAAGAGAAAAACATCTGGCCGAAGGCCGCGCCTTTATTGACCTGGCACAACAGCTCCATTGCCCTTATGTACGTGTATTTCCCAACCTGTTTCCCAAGGACAGGGATAAACATGAAACTATCCATCTGATAGCAAAAGGTTTGCGTGAATCAGGTGAATATGCAAAAGAAAAAAATGTAACGGTACTGATGGAAACCCACGGCGACGCTGTATGGATAGCCGATATAGAAAAAATAATGCAGGCTGCAGCTCATCCCAATGTGGGACTGGTATGGGATATAACCAATATGTGGACAATAACAAGAGAACCACCTGCGGATGCTTATAATAAATTAAAAAACTACATTCATCATACACATATTAAAGATGCCAGGCTGGTAGAAGATAAAGTACAATACGTACGCATCGGGCAGGGCGAAGTGCCGCTTGCCCAGGCAATCAATGCGCTGGTAAAAGGAGATTATAAAGGTTATTACAGTTTTGAGTGGGAAAAACTCTGGCATCCTGAACTGGAAGAACCCGAAACAGCGCTGGCAGATTATCCTGTTGCAATGAAAAAATACTTTTGATGAGTGACATGTCCGCCGAAGCTTCAGCGAAGGCGGATGAGTGATGAGTGATGAGTGGCGGGGGGATGATGTCAAAATACAAACTGCGATTTCTAAAATAAGAAGCAGTCTTATTTTTACAGTTTACTTTTTTACTTTTGACTTTTTACTTTCACTCAAATGCCCGACCCAAAAAGGACTTTCGATGCAATCGTAGTCGGCTCCGGCATCAGCGGCGGATGGGCCGCCAAAGAACTTTGTGAAAAAGGATTGAAAGTGCTGATGCTTGAACGCGGCCGCCCGCTTGTGCATCCCGATTATCCCACTGCCAGCAAACATCCCTGGGAATTTGAACACCGGCAAAATATGACACTGGATGACAAACAAAAAAATTTTGTTCAAAGCCGCCACTGGTCTTTTCGGGAAGACAACAAGCATTATTATATCAACGACCGGGAAAACCCTTACATCGAAGCAAAACGCTTCGACTGGATACGCGGCGATATTGTGGGCGGCCGTTCAGTGTTATGGTCGAGGGCCTGCTATCGCTGGAGTGATCTGGATTTTGAGGCCAACCTCCGCGACGGTGTCGGTATTGACTGGCCCATTCGCTACAAAGACCTTGCTCCCTGGTACGATTATGTGGAATCATTTATTGGTGTCAGCGGCAATGCAGATGGCATTCCGCATCTGCCCGACGGAAAATTTTTACCGCCGTTTGAAATGAATGCGGTAGAAAAATTTTTCAAACAGCAGGTGGAATCAAAATTTCCCGGCCGCAATGTGATTATGGGCCGTACAGCCAATCTTACGCAGCCGGTAAAAGGCCGCGGACAGTGCATAGCAAGAAATGTCTGTCACCGCGGTTGTCCTTACGGCGCTTACTTCAGCACCAATGCCAGCACCATGCCGGCAGCTTTTGCCACCGGCAATCTTACGCTGCGGCCGCATTCGCTGGTGACCCGTGTGCTGTATGATGAACAGAAACAAAGAGCCATCGGGGTGGAAATCATCGACACGGAAACGAAACAGACCGAAGAATTTTTTGCCCGCATCATTTTTCTCAATGCCTCCACGGTAGCCACTACATTTATTTTGCTCAATTCTGTATCGAACCAGTTTCCTAATGGACTGGGCAATGGCAACGACCAGGTAGGCCGCAACCTGATGGATCATCACAAAGGCCTCAGCGTAACAGCAGCCGTGGAAGGGTTTGAAGACCGTTACTATTTCGGTCACCGGCCGACACCCATTTATATTCCACGCTTCAGAAATATAAATGAACAAACGCCGGCTTTTCTCCGCGGTTATCATTTCGGCGGCAGCGCTTACCGCGGCTTTACTCAAAGCAATGCATCTCCCGGTGCTGAATTCAAAGACGCCATGTGTGAACCGGGGCCGTGGCAATTCAATTTGTACGGCTTTGGTGAATGCCTGCCTTACCACGACAACCGCATCACACTTGATGCTGATAAAAAAGATAATTGGGGACTGCCGCTTCTTGTCATTGACAGCGAGTTCAGGGAAAACGAAAAAGCTATGCACGAAGACATGAAGCAAACGGCGCAGGAACTGATGGAAGCTGCGGGTTTTAAAAATATTGTTGTCGGCGGCAGTCTTTCTTTCCCCGGCAATTCAAACCATGAAATGGGCACGGCACGTATGGGCCACGACCCGAAAACATCGGTTCTCAATAAATGGAACCAGGTGCACGAAGTGCCCAACGTGTTCATCACTGACGGCAGTTGCATGACTTCCGGCGCCTGCCTCAATCCTTCGCTCACTTATATGGCGCTTACTGCACGGGCATGCGATTATGCAGTGAGTGAATTGAAGAAGATGAATATTTGAGTTTGGAATCATAAATGAAGAATGATGAATGATGAGTGATGAGTAAGTGCTGTGGTCTTTAACTTTCTACTTTTTTATCTTCCGCAATTTTGAAGATGATTTATCCCTCAATTTCCTCTGTTTAGCCCGCCTATCACGATTGATTTGGTAACAATAAGGTTTTCAAAATTTCCGTGAGAAAAACAAAGGCTTTTAAGCCAATACCCGGCGAACTGCTTTCCCGGTTGCCGGCTACATTCAAAATACTGATGTTGTTTCGCTGCAACCAGTTTTTTACATCCGGTATTTGTTTTTCATCAGAAATATCAATAAGCAGGCAGGGTTTGTGATGTTGATTGCAAAGCCCGGCAGTGAGTTTTGTGCCACGGTCGGCTCTACCGTCAATCAATATCATCGTGCCGTCGCTGGTTTTTACATTCAGTTCTGTACGTTCGGCATAGTTATCGGTTTTGGTTTCTGTCAGCGGATATTTTTCGTGTATCATTCCGTCTTCGCTTTTTCTTCCTTTAGGGCAAAAGCCGCCGCAAGGGAGCCCCAGTTGCAATGCCACATCAAGCGCTGCCCGGTCCACACCGGTTTGTCCGCCGGAAATTATTTTCAGCATGTTTGATTATTAGTTCGGATAAAGTTATTGAATCCACTTGGGGAATGGTCTCCAGGTGACGCGATGGGAAAGACGAAGTGTTGGCAAAGTAAGCAGAGAAAACAAAAAACTTTTTGGTGCCCTTTAACAACTCAATTTATCCCTTTCATTAAGTACTCCACATCCACAGGCAATCCGGTAATTTAAAAACCCTGATTCCGGCAAAAAACTTATCTTTTTATCCGAATCAAATAATTTCAATAAAAAATGTTGTTGCTTACAGTCACATATTGCGTATAAAATTTTTTCCATAAAACAATATTCCAATCAATACTGCCGATAATTATATCATCACCGGACGCTCCATCAAAGAACCGCCGGCTACGTTCACGAAAAAATTAAAATTTCTCGGTCCGGGATTTATTTTATCGGCTTCAATCGTTGGTTCGGGTGAATTGGTAGCCACCACCATACTGGGTGCGAAAGCCGGCTTTATTGCTTTTTGGGTGATTATTGTAAGCTGCCTGATAAAAGTTGCCGTTCAACTGGAATTTGGCAAGCGGGCCATACTGACCGGCGAAACGTTAATGAGTTCATTCAATAAATTGCCCGGACCCCAAATCGGTAAATCGGGTTGGGCGGTCTGGTTCATATTGGTACTTGTCTTTCTGAAAATAGTACAGCTGGGAGGCATGGTAGGAGGCGCTGCCGTTGTATTGCATTTGCTTTTCGTGGGTTTGCCAATTTATTTATGGGTGCTTTTGATTGTTGTCGTTTCCGGCGCCATGATATACCGGGGGTTTTACAAAGTGGTGGAAAGAGTATCCATGCTGATGATTGGCGCTTTTACGCTTGCCACATTTGCCGCTGTATTTTTTCTGCGCTATACTGAATTCAGCATTTCATGGACCGATATTTCTGAGGGGTTGAAGTTTAAATTACCCGCAGGTATTGTTGCGGTTGCTTTCGGCGCTTTTGGTATCACCGGTGTGGCCAGCGATGAGATCATTGCTTATAATTACTGGTGCATTGAAAAAGGTTACGCCGCATACACAGGCCCCCGCAACGATAGCCCCGAATGGAAAAACCGGGCAAGGGGATGGATCAGCGTAATGTACCTCGATGCAGTTGTAGCGATGCTTATCTACACTACTGTGACGGCCGCTTTTTATTTGCTGGGTGCAGCCATTTTGCATGGGGCGACTGTGATTCCCACGGGTAACGGAGTAATCGAAACGCTGGCGCTTATTTATACGCAATCGCTTGGCCCCGGTGCAAAATTGGTTTACCTGGCAGGAGCATTTTTTGTTTTATTCTCCAGCGTGTTTGCTACGCTGGCGGCATGGACGAGAATTTTTCCCGACATATTCGGGCAAACCGGCTGGTTGAATTTTTTTGATTTGGGGCAACGCAGAAAAGCAGTGAGCTGGCTTGCATGGATTATTCCCTCCGTATGGGCCGTGGTTTATTTTTTTATCAACCTGCCCATGCTCATGATTCTTTCAGGAGGCATTGTGGGTTCGGTCATGCTTTTTGTTGTTGTATTTGCAGCCATTCATTTTCGGAATAGGCGGGTGCAGTTTTTGCCATCCGGTATTTTTTACAATATTGCATTTGTGCTGAGTGTGCTTTCTATAATCGGCGTGGGGGTGTATGGGCTGGTTCAGTTATTTATCCGATAATGAAAAAATTATTCTCCGTTTACCGGTGAAAGGGTGGGTAGAGCCTCCTTAGAAAAATTATTTTATTACAAGTTCAATCTTTGTTTCATACCCTGCATCAAACATTTTTTGTGCATTGCCGTTTCTCACGGCAATCTCAATCAGTCCGTGGCTGCCGGTGAGTGCCAGTGCTTCGCCAACTTTTACATCGGCATAAGTTTTTTTCAATGGTAATTGAGCCTCGCCAATTACAATGGCTGCTTCAGGCATAATATTCATCCTGAAACTGGTTACCAGGTTTCCGAAACGATCAATATAAATCACCGTGCCTTCATGGCTTCCTTTTCGTAAGATTGGCCGGATGAATGGCGCTGGTTGTTTTAACGAAACGGCCGGCCCAATTTCTGCAAGCGGAGTTTCATTCAGCAGATGTGCCGCCACCGGCGAGAAAATATCCCGCCCGTGAAAAGTGGAGCTGATTTGCGGAAGAAAAAGGTGGGGGTTGGCGACAGTATAGGCTGCTTCAATTTCTGTTTCGGCCAGTACCATATCCAACAGGCCATTGTCAGGTACAAGGAAAATCTGTTGTCCCGTTTTCACCGCAAATATCTTCCGCTCAGTTCCCACACCGGGGTCCACCACGCAAACGAAAACGGTGCCAACCGGGAAATAGCGGTAAGTGCTCCACAGCACAAACCTTGCTTCGGCTACCTGCTGCGGTGCAATGTCATGTGAAATGTCGATGATGGAAGCCTGCGGGCAAATGGTTTTTATCACTGCCTTCATGGCTGCCACGTAACCATCTCTGGTTCCAAAATCAGTAAGCAGGGCGATCAGAGGCATAGAGGATTATTTTGGAAAAGAAAGTTACGGGGAATTTTTGCCCTGGAGCTGGTGATTTGTAATTACGCTTTGCTGCTCTCTGCTTTACTATGGTTCACAAACTTCAACCTGATCACCCCTTTATTCATATAAAAGGAAGCGCAGATGAAACAAGCGGCAGGCTGCATTACAGCCAGGGCAAATAAACTTGCCGCTTTTCGCTGTCTGCAGGCCGGAATAATGCGCATGAATCAATTCATCATCTTTGTAACCATTTTCTCCTGCCGTCATCTTTTCGGTAAAAAACAATAAAAAAGATATTGCTTTTCTGTTATGTCTCAATTTTTTTAACCTGCCGGTTATAGTGCAGGAAACGAAAACAAAAGTCTTGCTGCAGGGTTGTTTTCATTTTGATAACCCCGGGCCGGATGTTGCAGTGGAATTACAGGTGGGCTTTTATTTTGACCTGCTGGTGGCGGGGAAAGAGGGTAATCATGTAGGTTCTTACCTGACCAGTGAATGGTGGAGAAGGAACATGGTTATTTATGAAAGCATTTTAAAAAGACTGGATGGGAAAGAGAGAAAGATTCTTGTAATCTTTGGCTCGGGGCACACGGCTTTGTTAAATGAAATGATGAAGTACAATAAAAGATTTGAGCTGGTACCCCCGGGTTCTTTGTTTTAATTCTTTACAGCAGCCCTTTTATCCAGCCGCCATCTACCTGAAGCGAAATGCCGGTAATGTAGCTTGCACGTTCGCTGGCGAGAAAAGTAACGGCGGCCGCAAACTCTTCGGGCTTGCCAAAACGACCCAGCGGTATTTCAGATTTGGCGGATGCGAAGGCGGGATTTTTCTCCACCAGCTCTTTCAGCCTTTCGGTTTCGGTGTAGCCGGGCATCACGTTGTTCACTGTAATGTTATAAGGTGCCAGCTCATGGCTCAGGGTTTTTACCAATCCCACCACCGAAGCTCTTACCGAGTTGGAGAGAATGAGATTATTAACTGGCTGTTTTACCGCCATGGAAGTGACGGTGATGATGCGTCCCCATTGCTGCTGCTTCATCCCGGGCAGGAAACCACGGATTAATTCTACTGCACTAACCAGCAGGGTTTGATAGGCGCTGTCCCACTGCTGCTGTGTCAGCTCTTCAAACTTTGCGGCAGGCGGCCCTCCTATGTTGGTAACGAGGATATGAATAGCCGGAAAATTTTTTAATGCTTCCTTGATTACCTGCTCACGCTGTGCGGCATCGGATAAATCGCCGGGAACGGCGAGTACGGGACGATTGGTTTTTGATTCAATCGCCTGCTTTGTTTTTTCCAATGCTTCATTGTTGCGTCCGTTGATGATGACGGTGGCGCCTTCGAGAGCAAGTTCCATTGCAACGGCTTTGCCCAGCCCCTGGCTGCTGGCGGCAATGAATGCTGTTTTGTTTTTCAATCCGAGGTCCATTTTAGTTTTTTCCTGAAATTGTTTTATGTGTGATAATTGCTCACAGACAACACGGATTTTCACAGATTAATTTCTGTGTAAATCTGTGAAATCAGTGAGAAAAAAACCGCTGATGAGAAAAGTTTAATTTTAATTGCAGTTCATTTTTATTTTCTCAGATAATCATCCGTCTTATCAATCCAGTCCTGACGCGGGGGGCTCCAGGTATCTATTTCTTCCACATCACCAATCATCAGCGCTTCATGCGGCACATTGCCGGGAATCACCAGCACATCGCCGGGGCCAAGGTTCATCACCTGCTCTTTATTTTCTCCAAGCCAAAACCGGATGGTGCCGCTGAGTACCTGTGTTACCTGTTCATGGTGGTGATGATGCAGCGGCACCAGGAAACCGTCTTTGAATTTCATTTTGGCAATCATCAGTTTTTCACCCCATACCATTTTCCTGTGCATGGCCGGAGTTACTTCTTCGGTCGGAACTTCGTCCCAGTTTATTTTTGTCAACATGCTGTGGGGTTTTTAAGTTCTAAAATACCAAAAAAGGAAACCAGGAAAATTTCTTTTTGAGATTTTTATTTTTTGAGCACCGGATAATAAAATAATACTACAGATGCAAATGCTGAAAAATCTGATATAGCAGATGCTGTCTTTTTAAAAAAATCACTGCGTATCATTCCCGAAATATGCTTTATATTTCCAGATAAATTTTTCATCATGCCAAAACGATTAATGCTTTCGGTATTCTTATTTTTTGTTTCCTTCATTACTTACTCCCAACCTGCAAAAGACACTACTGATTACAACCACTATTTTAAAACCATGAAGTGGCGCTGCATAGGCCCTTTCCGCGGCGGCCGCTCGGTTTGCGCATCGGGTGTGCCGGGCGATATGCGTACCTATTATATGGGTACTACCGGTGGAGGGCTGTGGAAGACAGATGACATAGGCATGAGCTGGCGCAATATTTCAGACGGATTTTTTAAAACCGGTTCGGTTGGCGCCATTGCCGTGGCAGAGAGTGATGTGAACGTGGTGTACGTGGGTATGGGCGAACATGCAGTGCGTGGTGTGATGACGCATCATGGCGACGGAGTGTATAAATCAACCGATGCAGGTAAGACGTGGAAGAAAATAGGCCTCGATGCCACGCAGCACATTGCCCGCATCGTTGTGCATCCCAAAGAGGCGAATACGGTTTTTGTAGCGGCTCAAGGCGCCTTGTACAGCAAATCAAAAGAGCGGGGAATTTTTAAATCAACCGACGGCGGTGTAACATGGAGAAATGTGTTGTATGTGGATGATAAAACCGGCTGCGTGGAATTGAGTATGGACATGAACAATCCCCGGATTTTATATGCTGCCATGTGGGAGCATGGCCGCCTGCCATGGAAAGTTATCAGCGGGGGGCCGGGCAGTGGTTTATATAAATCGGTGGATGGCGGCGAAACATGGGAAAAAATGACGGAAGGTTTGCCAAAGGAAATGGGCAAGATGGCGATTGCCGTGTGCCGCTCCAACCCGGAAAAAGTGTATGCACTGATTGAAAGCGATTCGGATAAAGAAGCCGGCGGCTTGTTTGTTTCCACCAATGCAGGTAAAAGCTGGAGCCGCATTACCAACGACCATCGCCTGGTACAGCGGGCATGGTATTATATCGAACTCTTTATTGACCCGAAGGATGAAAACACCGTGTATGTGTTAAGTGCGCCGGCATTGCGTTCCAATGATGGTGGCAAAACCTGGGAGAACTTAGGTGGTACACACGGCGATTTTCATGATCTCTGGATTAATCCGGATAATCCTGACAATATGATAATCGCCAACGACGGCGGCGCTGCTGTTTCGGTAAATAAAGGAAGAACCTGGAGCACACAAAGCAATATGCCCACGGCGCAGTTCTATCGCATCAATGTGGACAACCAGTTTCCTTATCGTATTTATGGCGGGCAGCAGGACAACACTTCGGTTTCCATTGCCAGCCGTGAATTGGGCAGTGGCGGTATCACTACGGCAAGCTGGACTGCATCGGCCGGCGGCGAAAGCGCCTTTCTTGCTTTTGACCCCGATGACCCGAAGTATGTGCTCGGCGGAAGTTACCAGGGAACGATTGAAGTGCTGGATATTAAAGCAAAAGCAGGCACCAACATTATGGCAGCGCCGATTCAATATCTCGGAATGGATGCAAAAGATATTAAGTACCGCTACAACTGGAATGCACCTATCATCTGGAGCAAGCATGAACCGAATACTTACTATCACGGCGCACAGGTGCTGCTGAAGACAAGTGACATGGGTAAAACCTGGAAAGAAGTTTCCCCGGACCTTACCCGCAACGAAAAAGAAAAACAGGGCAAGGGCGGCGGACCTTATACCAATGAAGCTGTTGGCGCTGAGAATTACGGCACATTGAGCTATGTGTTGGAATCGCCGCATGAAAAAGATGTGATTTGGACCGGCAGCGATGATGGCCTGGTGCAACTGACAAGAGATGGAGGCGCTACCTGGAAAAATGTTACACCGGCAGGTTTGGCCGAATGTCTTATCAACGCTATTGAAGTTTCGCCGCATGATAAGGCCACAGCTTATATTGCTACCACCCGCTATAAGTTTAATGATCATGCTCCGGGTTTGTACAAAACAACTGACTATGGTAAAACATGGACAAAGATTACCAACGGCATTCCCGCCAATGCATTTACACGTGTGGTGCGGGAAGATGATATGCGAAAAGATTTGCTGTATGCAGGAACAGAGCTGGGTCTTTTTATTTCATGGGACGGTGGGAAAAACTGGTCGCCGTTTCAATTGAACCTGCCTATTACGCCGATTACTGATTTAAGAGTTCACAAAGACAACCTCATTGCTGCCACTTCGGGCCGCTCGTTCTGGATACTGGATGACTTGGATCTGATTCGCCAGTATAAAAAAGATACCCCTGCATTTTCACTCTTTAAACCCACGGCAGCTATTATTACCAATTCGTCAAGCGAACTGGATGCAACGGACGAAAATTTTACAGGTCAAAACCGTTTTCGTGGCGTGAACCCGGCAAGCGGTGTGGTGATTTATTACCAGTTGCCCGAAATAAAAGAGGGCGATAAACTGACCCTTGAAATTCGGGATGCGGAAGGAAACTTTGTTCGCAGTTTTTCATCAATACCCGACAGCGCTTTTCGGCGATGGGATGGAGGCCCGCGAGCTGAACCTGTTTTATCAAAAGCAAAAGGGCTGAACCGGTTTGCGTGGGATATGCGCCACGCCACCATGCCCGGTGTGCCCGGCGTGTATATTGAAAGCAGTTTTGCTGGACACAAAGCCATTCCCGGAAAATATACCATCATGCTGATGATGGGAGAGCAAAAGCTTTCGACGGAAGCAGTGATTCTTCCCAATCCGCTATACCCGGCCGATGCAACTGCTTACAACGAGTGGCACCGCATGATGCTGGGCATGGAAACCGAACTGGCTACCATGCACAGGATGGTAAACAATTTAAATGCAAAACGGGAACAACTGGATGCCCTGCTGAAAACTTTGCCCGCCGGAGAAAAGATGGAGGCAATACGGAAAGAAGGCGAAGCGCTGGCTAAAAAAATGAAAGCTTGGGATGAAGAAATGATTCAGCGCAAATCGAAGGCATATGATGATGTAGAGAACTTCTCCAATAAGTTTACGGCCAATTATATGTTTCTCATCAACCAGACGGAAAGCGATATACCAAGAGTGAACCAGCCCAATATTGACCTGGCGAATAAATTGAATGCCGAATGGGCTGCACTGAAATCAAGAGCCGATGAATTGCTGGAAAAAGACTTGCCGGCGCTGAATAAAAAACTGTGGGAAGCAGGCGTAGGGGCAGTGTGGAAATAGAATTGGGGTAAGTAATTTGAATGAATTGTCATAACTTGAACATACAACAGCACGGTATGAAAAAGATTTTTATACTGCTAATTTCAATTGTTATTTATGCTTTTGGCGAAGCCCAAACTTTAAAGTATGTCATCTTTTCCGGGGGCTCCGAACTTACTTCAATTGGATTTATCACCGATCAGAAGATCGTCATCAAAATTTCGCAGGATGGAGCAATGCAGGAGTGGGGCTATGATGCGGAACCCGGCCGTTTTTATTCCAAACCCGGTTTGCTGCAGCCTTATATGGGGCGTGTGGAATATTACGGGCAGCAGTATGATTCGGCATTCAGGGGTAAGGTAAAAAGTATCGGCACGGCAAACATCACCTATTACGGTTCATTTGAAAAAGCAGACCTGGCTGGGAAAATAAAATCCATCGGTAATCTTTCGCTGGATTACTATTCCGGGTTTGATAATGAAGCGCTGCGAGGTAAACTGAAATCAGCAGGTACCTACCAGTTCACTTATTTTGCTTCGTATGAAAATGAAGCGTACCGCGGCAAGATAAAATCAGTGGGATCCAACCAGCTTACTTACTATTCATCCTTTGATGACAAGCTCATTAGCGGCAAGATAAAAAGCATCGGGCCCTATAAATATGAGTGGTACACATCGGCACAAATTACCCGCTACCGCGGTGGGTTGAAGTCAGGGGCGGTCAACCAGGTTATCGAGGGGGTTATGTATGTTATTTGGTAATTGGCAGGCCACTGCATTTTTTTAAACTGCTGATTCCGGCATACAGTATCTGAATTTTTATTTCTGAATGAAAATATCTCCCGGTCAAAAAGCCACCCGCAGTATAACACTGACGGCCAATCATGTTAAAACCTATGCAGCACTTACCGGTGATTATAACCCGCTGCATTTTGACAAAGAGTTTGTCGCCAAAACAAAATTCAAAAAGCTGGTGGTGCAGGGTGGGTTGACTACCGGCCTGCTGCATGCATTAGTGGCCATGGATATGCCCGGGCCGGGTACGGTATTTCTCAGCCAGAACTGGAAATTTACGGCCCCGGTTTATATTGGCGATACTATAACGGCAGAAGCAGAAGTGATAAGTGTGCATAAAACAAAGCCGGTGACACAATTAAAAATTAAGGTTACCAGGCAAAATGGAGAAAATGTACTGGAAGGTGAAGCATGGTGCTATACATTTTGAATGCCTTTGATCTTCGGTTAAAATCCAGACCCATAGTAAAAGCTCCCTTCATACTGTGATGGATTTTATTTAAATTTACTCACCTCGCTATCCATTTTATACTTTTGAATCACTGCAGGCCCGGTATTTTATAAAAAGCCGCTGAAAATGATTTTTAAAAAAAATCAAAGCTTATTTATATGAGAAAGTTTTTGCCTTTATTGGTGTTCACCGGGTCAGTACTTATACTCTATTACTCTTGCCAGAAAAAAAGAGAAATACCAACACCGCTCAACGAAGAACAGCCAGTCAGCTCTGTCAATACAGGTAACCCGGCAAATGAACTGGATGTATTGCCCGATCTTACAATTGATGCACAGCGCCTACAGTCCAGCGTAATTATCAGAACAAAAGTATTTAAGCCGGGAGATTGTGCAGTATTTGAAGGCTGTGTGGGCGGCTCAGGCAAGCGTAAGTTGCTGCGTTTCGATGTGGCTACACCCAATATAGGTGATGCAGATCTTTTTCTTGGCAGCCCGGTCAATAATCCCCTTTTTTCCTTCAGTCAATGTCATCGTCATTATCATTTTAATGGTTATGCAAATTATGAATTGCTGAATGCTGCAGGTACTAATGTGCTTACCGGTCACAAACAGGCTTTTTGTCTTATGGATTATTCCCGCTACGATCCTTCGGCAGGCCCGGCCCAATATACCTGCTCTTACCAGGGCATTTCCGCCGGCTGGCAGGATGTGTATGGCAGCTATCTCGATTGTCAATGGCTCGACATTACCGGCATTGCCAAAGGCGATTACCTGCTGCAGGTTACCATTAATCCCGACCGCATCCTTACTGAAAGCAATTATGTTAATAACGTAGCTGCTGTACCGGTATCAATTAATAAATAAGTTTTGCCGGTGAGTGAATTGCCAGTAAATGAAATAAGGTTTTTAAGCTTATTCTGAGAACCGACGCTGCACAGTGTAATGAATTTATTTGAAAATGAAAGTCACATGCAAAAATGGAATTTACCTTCTTCTGTTCAGCGTATAACTGAAATCCAGGTCACCCACCAGTAAGTTGCCTTTTTCATCAGTGAAGATCACCACATCTTCATCCAGTTTTAAAAGACGAATAAGGGGGGTATTATTTTCGTCGTCAAGGCGGAAAATGATTCTGCCATCTTTCCCTGTTTCGATTTTCCAGTTTCCGGTTCGGCCGCCCGCCTCACGCCATGGAGTGCCCTTCATTAAATAGTTGCCCTGTTTATTTTCTTCGTTGGCATAAAGAACAATAAGCCACTTTAATTTATAGCACTCGCTGCTCCGGGGTATGATGCCGGGAATACCACATGGGGTTCTTCCTTCAAAAACCAACGAATCATCCATCTCAGATTGTTTAGCCGTGATGCTGACCTGGTCAGTTAATACCGGGGTTAAATTATTCAGTGTATAGCTCCAGCCCCCATTGCCGGCCAGCAGGTTGTTGTTTTTGTTCATAAAATGAAGCAGGTTGTCGTTTAGCCTGGCAAGCCTTAATGACAGCTTCCCGTTTTGCAGCTGGTAAATATTTTTTCCCATTTTCAGCTCACCGCTGAGTTCAATTATTTTCCCGCCATTGATAAAGCCATTGCTGTTGGGTTTCCCGATTCCATAATTGCAGTGAAGGGTGTAGCGGTTTTCCTCAAGCGATAAATTCCAGCGGATAAAATCAATAGAATCACTTAGAGAGATTTCAAGAAAGATCCTCACAAGTCTGTCAGCAGGAGTACTCCCGGTATATTTTATTTCTTTACCACCGGCACACGCGGCAGACAGAACCAAATACAGAAAAACAGAACTGAATTTCATTTTGTTCCTTGTTTCATAAACTTCAGGAAAGTTACCGGCTTTAAAATTAAGGCTACATCACCGGTAAAGTTTTCTTGATGAAATACAAATTTTCAGAACCGGATTTCTTTCTACTCCTTTCTATTATTCCGCATAATGGTGATGAATATTTACGCTGCAGGCAAATGGCAAAACAATTCTTACGGGAGTTTTTAAGTATTTACATGTAGTTTGATTACTACATTTTTTAAAAAGCATCACTACAGTGCAGGTAATGGTTTTGTATGAGTTTTGTTATGAAATCCACCTAAAAAAAATCAATACTATGGAAAAAATCACCCTCCTCCTTACCGACGACCACCAGCTTATACTCGATAGCTGGAAATACATGCTGGAAGCCGACGAACGATTCACTGTAGTAGGTACAGCCAATTCAGGACAGGAAGCAATTGAGCTGGCAATAGCCAAAAGGCCTATGATTGTGCTCATGGACATCAACATGAACGCAATGAATGGTTTTGAAGCCACCCGGCAAATCAAGAAAGTTTCTCCGGGTTCAAAAATCATTGGCGTTTCTATTCATTCCATGCCGGCTTATGCTAAAAAGATGCTGAAGATGGGCGCCAGCGGGTATGTCACCAAAAATTCTTCCCGACAGGAACTGATTAAAACCATCCTCGAAGTGCATGAAGGTAAAACCTACATCTGCGAGGAAGTAAAAAACATTATTATCCGCAATGAGCTGGAGCCGGAAGCAAAACCCGACATCAACCTGCTCTCAAAACGTGAACTGGAAATAGTTCAGTTCATCAAGCAGGGATTGTCATCAAAAGAAATCTCTACGGAACTGAGCCTTTCGCTGAAAACAATAGAGGTTCACCGCTACAACATTCTGAAGAAACTCGATCTTCCCAATGCTGCAGCCCTGGTCAATTTTGTCAATCACAACGGTATTTAAATTACCGAACGCAACGTTTTCCTGGTCAATGTACAGGTTATTTTGAATAACCGGCGCGGTTAAATTCCGGGCCTTGTTGTGCGTAAAACATTAACAACTAAACCGCTGGCTGGCTGGACGCAGTCAGTTTTTTTGATAAATTTATCGCATAGCAGCTTTCGGGTTTTTTTTTGAGTAGTTGAGTCCGGGCAATTACCTGGGCAGGGGCTTTTACCGGATGCAATATCCCATATATTGCACCCGGCTCCCCAACAGTAATTTGAGGCAGGTGAATTAATAAAGATTGAACCCTGAAAATTGCTGAATTTAAATTAATGTGTTGTTTAAAGCCACTATCCACCGGGTGCTTTTCCCGGCGACATAAATGAAAAATCTGATTCCCTCCAATACTACCCTTCCCCGGTATGCAGACATTCATTACCCGGTTGATAAAAAATACGCTTATCACCGGCTTTACTACACTGCTAAGTATTGGGTTTCTGCTTTGTTTCATTTTTCAAATTTCAAAAACGTAAAACAACCAGCGATGTGGATAAAAACCGGTTTATTGTTTGTGCTGTTTGCATTTGCGCCATTTTTTTCACAGGCCCAGTCAATTGATTCGCTTGAAAAACTTATCGCCGGCAAGAATTTGAGCAGCCGGCAAAGAGCCGATGCACTCAACCTGCTAAGCCAAAAACTGATTTTTGTAAATGATAACCGTGCGGCGCACCTGGCGCATGAGTCACTGGAACTGGCCTTCCGCATCAATTACCCGCTGGGTCAGGCGGCGGCCTATCGTGTCTTATCCAGCATTTATTCTATTTCAGGAAAAGATTTTATCAGCGCCGAATACCTCCAGCGGGCATTGGATATTTTCAGGGACTATGACGATTCCATTGGTATTGCCAATTGTTATATTTCAATGGGACACGCATTCCGCAAACAAAACAACCGGCCGGCCGAAGTGGAGTATCATAAAAAATCTTTTGAGATTTTTTCGCGGTTGAAAATCCCAGACCGCATCGGCACAGCAGCCCACAACCTGGGCGAGAGTTATTTAAATACCGGCGATAACCTGAAATGCCGTGAGTTGACACTGCTGGCAATTAAAATAAATGACTCAATCGGCAACCTGCCGGTGCTTTCCAATTGTTACAAAGTAATCGGCAAGCTTGAATTTACGGAAGGAAATTATCATAAGGCAGAAAATTATTTTAACCGGTTGCTTGACATTTCAAAAGTATTGGGAGATAATTCTCAAAAAATTTCCACCATCGAGGCCATGATTTACCTGGCTGAAATAAAAGGAAGGCAGGGCGATAAGCGACAGCAATTGATAATATTAAAAAAAGCTGCCGGTTTCAGCCAAATGCATCTTTTGGCCGGTTACCTGCAGCAAATCTATACGGCGTTAATCCGGTTTTATATTGATGAAAATGATACGCAACAGGCAGCCGCCGCTGTGAAAGAATACAACCAGGTTTCTGAATCGGTGACAATCAGGCTGCTACAGCAGCAGGCCAACCTCAGCGATTATGTTATCAGTGCTTACCGCTTTCACGAAAATGAAAGAAAAAATGCCCAAAATAAAAATATTACCCAGTCTGTAACGCTCAGGAATAAAAACATTCTGCTTGTCATATTGCTGGTATTTGCACTGTTGCTCACAGGGTTTATTTCCCTTTTACTCATCATAAGCCGGCAGCGGAAAAAGGCTGTTGAAACAATCCGCCAAAATGAAGAAAAATACCGTCGCCTGTTCGAAATGAGCCTGGCTGGTATTTACCAGACCAATGCCAGAGGAGAAATACTGACCAGCAACCTGTCTTTTGCCCGTATGCTTGGCTTTAATTCGGTGGAGGAACTTAAAAAAGTCAAGGCGACTGATTTATATAATACAAAGGCGGAAAGAGAAAATTTTCTTGAAATTCTACGGAAAGAACAGCAAATTATCAATAATGAACTGCGGCTCAAAGGCCACCATGGCAACACGATTCATTGTGTTGAAAATGTAATTCGCTACCAGGACAGCAACGGCGAAGAAATATTTGAAGGAGTCATAATTGACATTACGGGGTTGAAAACTGCAGAAAAAGAACTGATGCAGTCGAGGGAAAAATATTTTTCACTGATTAACACGGTAGATGGCATTGTGTGGGAAGCCGATGCCCAAACCTTCCGGTTCAATTTTGTGAGCCGGCAGGCCGAAAAGCTTCTTGGCTACCCGGTTGATGATTGGATTAACCGCCCCGGCTTCTGGAAAGATCACATACATGAGGATGACCGCAACTGGGCAGTGGCGTATTGCATTCAATGTACACGGGATAAAAAACCACATGAATTTGAATATCGCATGGTGGCTGCCGATGGACGCACGGTGTGGCTCAGAGATATTGTCACCGTGCTGGTTGAAAATGACAAACCCGTTTTGCTGCGCGGCATTATGGTGGATATTACCGAAAAGAAAAAAACACAGACTGCCCTGGAAGACTCAGAAAAAAAACTCCGCCAGGTGTTGACGAGCATGGCTGATAACTTTTATGTAATTGACCGCAATTACCGGGTTATACTGATAAATGAAAAGGCTAAAATGAACCTGGCAAAGGCCTGGGGAAAGCCCGTTGACATGGGTACCAATATACTTGATGCAATACCCGAAAAAAGTACTTCCCGTGTCAGACAACATTTTGAAAAAGCTTTTCAGGGAGAGCAATCGGAATATGAACTCTATAATCCGAACCCCGGGCTGACCGAGTGGGTGTCGGTAAGTTTTGTACCCGTGCAGGATGATAGCGAGGCAATTTTGAGTGTATGCGTCATTGCAAAAGATATCACCGAACGAAAAAAAGCTGAAATCGAACTGGCCGAAAGCGAAAACCGGCTGCGCACCATCTTTAACAGCGAACCGGAGTGCATCAAACTTGTAAACGCTGATGGTGAATTGCTAAAAATAAATCCCGCCGGCCTGGCAATGATTGAAGCCGAAAACGAAGAACAGGTGCGGGGCAAAAATATTAATAACCTTGTAACACCGCCTTACCGCAATGCTTTTAATAAGCTCGCCAGCGATGTATTTGCCGGAAAACCCGGTATGCTCGAGTTTGAGATTGTTGGTTTAAAAGGCACACAGCGCTGGCTGGAAACCCATGCCGTGCCGCTGAAAAATGCCGAAGGAAAAATCATCGCTCTGCTCAGTGTTACCCGCGATGTATCGGAGCGGAAAAAAACCGCAGAAGAACTTTTAAGGGAAAAGACACTTTCTGATTCAATTATCAACAGCCTGCCCGGCGTGTTCTATTTACTGGATGAATCCGGGAACTATTTGCGATGGAATAAAAACGTTGAAGCTATTTCCGGTTTTTGCCCAGAAGAAATCAGCAGGATGCATGCACTGGATTTTATTGATGAAGCAGATAAAAAAAATGTTGCCGGCACCATGGCAAGAGTGTTTGAAAAAGGAATGGCTGACGTGGAAGCCACAGTTCTTACTAAAGACAAAAAGAAAATCCCTTTTTACATGAATGGCTGGCGGGTGATTTTTGACGGCCGGCCCTGCCTGATAGGCATAGGTATTGATATTTCTGAGCGTAAAAAAACCGAAGCGGCCATTAGAAAATACAATGAGCGGTTCGAAATGATCGCTGCCACCACCCATGACGCCATCTGGGAATGGAACCTTGAAACCGGCGAAATATGGGGTAATGAAATGCACCAGCGGTTGTATGGACTTACCTCGTCAGACCCGGTTCCCACAGAAGAAATGTGGAAAAAAAGAATACATCCCGGAGACCGGAAAGAAGTTATACACGATCTCGCAGAAGCACTGGCTTCGGACAAGAATGTCTGGTTAAAGGAATATCGTTTCCTGGTGCAGGATGAATATAAAGACATCTACGATCGTAGCTATATTGTGCGCAATGCGGCAGGCAAACCCATCCGCATCATGGGCAGCATGATGGATATAACCGAACGTAAAAAGGCCGAGCAGGCTATACGAACCAGCGAAGAAACCCGGCGGCTGATTATGAACTCGGCTATGGATGCCATCATTGTGATGAACACAGAAGGACGTGTTACCAGCTGGAATCCGCAGGCAGAAATCATTTTTGGATGGAAAGAAAAGGAAGTCGTGGGAAAATTGCTAAGCGATACCATTATTCCTGGCCACCTGAAGGAAAAAAATAATAGGGGTCTTGCAAATTATTTGCAAACCGGGAAAGGTCCGTTGCTTAATAAACTCATCGAGATTATGGCTGTAAACCGCGAGGGCAAAGAATTTCCCGTCGAACTGAGCATTATTGATATAAAACAGGGTGGCGAAATATTCTTTTGTGGATTCATTCGTGATATTTCAGGCCGAAAGCAGGCAGAGGAAAAACTGAAACAATCGTATGAGGATATCCGCCGGCTGGCTTCGCATCTTGAAAAAGTGAGAGAAGAAGAACGCATAAACATTGCACGGGAAATTCACGATGAGCTGGGGCAACAGCTCACGGTATTGAAAATGGACATTTCCTGGCTAAATAAAAAACTAACGGTTAATGACCCGGGCATCAGGCAAAAGATACAGGAACTGCTGAAAGTGATAGATCATACTGTAAATACGGTGCGAAGAATTTCTACAGAACTTCGGCCAAGCATACTGGATGATCTTGGCCTTGTAGCTGCACTGGAATGGCAAAGCCAGGAGTTTAAGAATCATTCAGGTATTAAAACAAAATTTGTTTCCAAAGTGGATGAAGTAAAAATACCCGGCGGCGTGGCAACTACCCTGTTCCGCATTTTCCAGGAGAGCCTCACCAATGTGGCGCGACATGCCGGAGCTACCAGCGTGGAAGCCGTGTTGAGCATGGAAAAAGAAAAAATCAAAATGACGATTACCGATGACGGCAAAGGATTTTATACAGAACGTATTGAAAATAAAAAAACATTGGGTATATTAGGCATGCGTGAAAGGGCAACCCTGATGGGAGGGGAATATAAAATAATCAGTACTCCGGGAAAAGGCACACAAATACAGGTTACCGTTCCGGTTAGTAGCTAAAGGTAAACGGAAAACTGTTTTATGATTCGTATTCTGATTGCAGATGATCATGCAATAGTAAGGCGGGGATTGAGGCAGATTATACTCGACGAATACCCTTCGGCTGAGATAGGTGAAGTGGGCGATGTAGAAAGCCTGGTAGCCCAGGTGGTTAAAGCCACCTGGGATGTGGTGATATGTGACATCAGTATGCCCGGCCGCAGCGGTATTGAAGCCCTGCAGCAGGTAAAGGAAATTCAGCCGAAACTCCCTGTTCTTATCATGAGCATGCACCCCGAAGATCAATATGCCTTGCGGGTACTGAAAGCCGGCGCCTCCGGCTACCTGAACAAAGATTCGGTGCATGAAGAGCTGATTAAAGCTATACAGACCGTAAAACTTGGCCGAAAATTTATTACACCTTCTATAGCTGAAAAACTTGCCGGCGCCCTCAACCTGCCCGCCCATGCTGCCCTGCATGAGCAACTCAGCAACCGTGAATTTGATGTCTTGCTGATGCTGGCTTCCGGCAAATCCATTTCCGAAATTGCAACCCGGCTTTCGCTCAGCGCTACCACCATCAGCACCTACAGGGCACGCATACTGGAAAAAATGAAAATGCGCAGCAATGCAGAACTTACCCGCTATGCCATTGAAAAAGGCTTAATATGATTTATTTACTTCAGCATGTAGTTGAACTACTACACCATAATGAAACATTGGTTACAGGTACGGAATTAACGGAATATTTTCTTTGTAAAGAGACCCGTATTTGTGAAAACATGTTCTGCAGTTCTGTAATAACAAGACCCGGTTCTTTTTTTCAGCCTTATGCTTAAAATTCTCATTGCCGATGATCATATCATCGTCCGCAGAGGTATTATGCAGATTCTCCTGGAGGGGTTTCCCGAACTGGAAATAGGTGAAGCTGCCGACACAGACTCGTTGGTTGAAAAGGCAATTAATGAAAAATGGGATATCATTATTTCTGATATTACCATGCCGGGAGGCGGAGGACTTATTGCTTTAAAAAAAATTCGGGAAATAAAACCGGCCCAACCGGTGCTAATCGTAACCGTCTTTGCCGAAGGGTATTATGCCTTGCCTGTATTTCGGGCAGGCGCTTCGGGATTTTTAAATAAAGACACAGCGGCGGAAGAGCTGCTTATTGCCGTTAAAAAAATATTGGCTGGTCATCGTTATCTGCCTGCATCATTGGCTGAAAAACTGAAGCCGGAACAATGCCGCGAGGCAGGTATACTGCCACATGAATTTCTTTCTGAAGCAGGATTGGAAATCATGCACCGGTATTCAAATGGCCAGGGCACACAAGAAATGGCTGAACAAATGCAGATGACAGCAGAAGCAGTAAGCAATTGTATCTTACAAATCATGGATAAACTTGCATTAAAGACCAGGCAGGAACTGGTACAATATATCCAGGATAACCAGCTGAACAATAAAAAAATTTTTTTTCAGTAGAATGCATACGGCAGGCAGCGAAGAATTTTTGTAGTTATGAATAAGAGGTAATACTAATTGTAAGCCCGGTACAGGGTGTTTATTTTGCGAAAAAGCAAAATATGAATAATAAAAAACTGGTAATACTGTTAGTGGAAGATTCGTTGCTGATAATTGAAAGAATTATCGGGATGCTGGGTGAACTGGATAATGTGAAGCTGATAGTCCACGCAGCCAATTACCGCGAAAGCATCCGTATGATGAATGAGGTAAGCGCCGATGTGGTTTTACTCGATCTGAACCTGCCCGACAAAAGCGGCATTGAACTGCTGCAGGTAATTAAAACCACACAACCGAAAATGAAAGTGATTGTACTGACCAATCATGCTACCGAAGGCTATAGGGAAATCTGCACCAGCATGGGAGCCGATTATTTTTTTGACAAGTCAAATGACTTTGATAAAATTCCCGATGTCATCGGCAGCATGTGCTAAATTCTAAACCTATGACAACCGATTTTCTGCGAAAAACCCGTGACCGTGACAGGGATTATTACCTGCTGGTAATTGACGGCAACGGCGTGATTCATTTTGCCAACTCGCACCTGCTTACAAATTTTGAGCTGAACCAGGAAAAAATTCTGCGCACCGGTTTTTTCGGACTGCTCGATTCATCACAACAGAAAAATTTCCGCCATTTGCTGGCACAGGTAAAACAAACGAGGCAACCCGCCGTCATTGAAATGTCGGCACGCAACGGCTCGCTGCACTGGATAAAATGGGAAATCAGCCTGCAAAAAAATGCCCGGCATTCTACCGGTAAATTTTTCTGCATAGGTTACGATATCACCGGTAAAAGCAATGCCCAAAAAATGAAGCAGGTGGCCAGGCGCAACTATGAAGCCATTATGGAAGGGCTTACCATCGGAGTTGTGTTGCAGGATTACAACGGGGAAATACTGGCGGCCAACAGGAAAGCAGCGGAAATATTTGGAACCAGCATAGAGGCACTTTATAACACAGGAAATTTCAAAAGCATCTGGCAAAGCATGGAAGTAGAAGGCCGACAGGTATATTTTGAAGAATGTCCCTGTATGAAGGCGCTTAAATCAGGTATGGTGCAAAGCAATGTGAGTGTCAGCTTAAAATCAGAAGCAGGCAAAGTGAAAACACTGCTGATAAACTCGCAACCGCTTTTTGAACCCGGTAACGGCCGCCCTGTTTCTGTTGTTTCTTCCTTTATGGATATCACGGTGGAAAAACAATTTGAAAAAAAGGCAAAAGATAATGAAATGCTCTTTCATGCTTTTAACGAGCATACGCCCAACCTGGCCTGGATGGTGGATGAAGATGCACGATTGATGTATGCCAATCAGTCTTTTTTCAATTATCTTGGTTTGACGGAAAAGGCTGTGGGGCAAAATATAGTTGAGCTGATACCGCCGGAAATAGGGGATGCCCTGGTAAAAAAACACCGGCAGGTGATGGACACCGGCCAGGCACAGCAGAGCCAGGAAAAAATGTTTCTTGCCAATGGTTCGGAAATCGTTTTCTGGATCGGCCTGTTTCCCATTCATTCGGTGTCGGGCAAAAGATTGATTGGCGGAGAAGCCATCAACATTACCAATCGTTTCAGAACAGAACAAAAATTGCAGCAGGTAAATGAAAGGCTCTATTACCTGAGTCATATAACTACCGATGCCATCTGGGAGTGGGATATACAAACAGGACAGATTTTCCGCAACCAGATTCTGCAGGAGCTTACAGGCTTTTCATTTCAGCAGGCCTCCAGCCTTTCCTGGTGGTTCAGGCGGGTACATCCTGATGACAGGCGAAAACTGAGAGACACATTAAAAGGAGCTTTGGAAAAAAAAGAAAAAAGCTGGGAGAGTGAATACCGGTTTAAAAATGCCTGCGGGCAATACATTATTGTGTACGATCACGGCTACATACTTTATGAAAACGATGTACCGGTTAAAATGATCGGCTCGCTGCACGATGTGACGCAGCTAAAACAACTGGAATCAAAGCTGCTGGAAGATAAAATACAACACCAGAAAGAAATAACAGAAACCATTTTTGCGGTGCAGGAAAAGGAAAGAACCCGCATCGGTCACGAACTGCATGATAATGTGAACCAGATACTCAGCACGGCAAAACTGTTTACAGATATGATTGTTCCGTCAACCCCTGAAGGCGAGCAGTTGAAAAATAAAGTGTCGGAATATATTATTTCTGCCATCGAAGAAATCAGGCGGCTGAGCAAAGAAATGGTTACTCCGCAGCTTAAAGAAAACGGGCTGGTGAGCAGCATTAAAACACTGGTGGCCGATCTGAAAACAGCAGGCACCCTGCATGTTCTCTTTCATTACTGCGAAGAAGTGGAAAAGCTCAGCAGCGGGAAAAAAGTTACTTTTTTCCGTATTGTGCAGGAGCAGGTAAGAAATATTCTGAAACACAGCAAGGCAAAGAATCTTTCCATTGACCTGCAGGCTAAAGATCAGGATGCCGTACTGATTATCCGCGATGATGGCGTGGGTTTTGACCCGGGGCAAACACGGCGAGGCATTGGTCTTTCCAATATTTATGAACGTACCCGGTTTTACAACGGAACTGTTTTTATTAAAACTTCACCTGGCAAAGGTTGCCGGCTTACAGTTACAATACCTTTGATTAATTAATCTGCTACATCAAAGCTGGCTGGCCATTTTTTGATATTAGCCGGCTGAGAGTTTTTATAAAAATAACTAAGGGTAATCACTAAACTTTCAAAAATGTCTTTCCTGTTTTGAATGCAACGGAAGAAAGTTGCGTTGCTGTAAGAACTGACTGGCCTGCCAGCCCGATGCCGGCTGATATTTTTTTAAGAAGCGATAAAAATATCCGGCGCATCAACGGCCAGATGTAACGGTCAGAAAAAATCCGATACCTGGAAAATCCGGCCCGATGAAAAAATGGATATTCATTTTATCCGCTTTCGTGATACTGCAACAGGCACCTGCCCAATTGAAAGGCGGATTGGAACAATATGGCTCATACTCCCGGCCCGATCCTGCCGTCAGTCTTGAAACCATAATCCATCTGCAAACCAGTAAAAACTGGTATGGTGAAATCCGCTACAATTATGATGAGCCGGGCGCCGTATCATTCAATGCGGGTAAATCTTTTTCTGCCGGCAACAATTTTTCCATTACCCTGACACCCATGCTTGGCTTTGTGTTTGGCACTTACACAGGAGCCAATTTCAATTTTGACCAGGAAGTGGAATGGAAACGGCTGTATTATTCATCCAAGATTCAGTACACGGTATCTTTCCTGCAAGCGCAGCAGGATTTTTTTTATTCATGGCTTGAAACAGGGTATAATCTCTCACGTCATTTTTATGGCGGGTTATCATTGCAGTACACGGCGCCCGGTCATCAAATGCAAAAGGGTTTCTACATGGGTTTCTCCGCAGGCAGCTGGAGTTTCCCGGTATATTTTTTTGAACCATTTTCAGTCCGCAGTTCCATTACGCTTGGCATCATTTATTCTGCAAATTTTAATAAGAAAGAATAAAAGGGTATATAATTTATACAGGCTGGCAGGCTTGAGAAAGAAGACGTTTGATAAAAAGTTTTTAATGTTTTATACTTAGTAAAAACAAGTGAATCACTGAAAATAATTTTTTACCGCAGCATTAAATACATTATTCAAAAATCCGGCCGTTATAGAATTCTCAGTAATTGAGTTCGTTGTAAAATCCAAATCGCTCAGAATATGAAAAACCACGTATTGCTTTTTGTTTTAGGATTCATAACAACAGCCCTGAAATCGCAGGTAGGCATTGGCACCACCAGCCCTAACTCTACGCTTGATATCAGGGGCTCCATATCGGCCAACCTGCGAACATTTACTGCTAATACATCGGCAGCATCCACTGATTATAACCTGGTATTTACCGGTACATCGGCAGCCACACTTACGCTGCCAGATGCCAGTAGTATTGCAGGCCGGGCTTATGTTATTAAAAATGCCAGCTCAAACAGTTCCGTGCTTACCATAGCCACTACTTCATCGCAAACCATTGACGGGCTCAGCTCATGGACTCTTTCACAGGCTAATAAAACGATAATTGTAATAAGTAACGGCACTAACTGGTATGCTACTGCCGAAAGTGTTCCGGGCAGCAGTGCAGGCAGCGCCTGGGTGCTGGGTGGCAATAGTGTGAGCTCAGTTCAAAATCTGGGCACTACAAGTAACTATGCACTTCCTTTTATTACCAACAATTCTGAAAAGATGCGCCTTTCAACCGGGGGCAGCCTGGGTATAGGTACTACTACATTCAACAGCACGAACCCGGAACGATTATTTGTGGATGCCGGCACTTCATCCAATGATTATCAGAATGTGATTTATGCCAAAGGAAATACCAACAGCTATGCCCAGTTCAATATTCAGAATGTAAGCAACGGTGGCGGCGCCAGCACGGATATTGTTGCTACTGCTGATAATGGTACGGAAACAGCCAACTTTGTTGACCTCGGCATTAATTCCAGTAATTATAACAACGGTATGTCGAGCCTGCTCAACGGGGCCAACAATGCGTACCTCTACAGCAAAGGAGAAGATTTTGTTATCGGCAATGCCAGCACTTCCAAATCCATCATCTTTTTTACCGGCGGCGATGCCCCTTCCAACGAAAAATTCAGGCTCAACAGCAGTGGTGTTTCTTTTAAGGCTGATATTTTTCCTTCTTCTGATAACAATTATTTGCTGGGAAAATCCGGCGCCCGGTGGAGCGCCGTATGGGCAGCCAACGGAACCATTCAAACCTCCGACATCAGGACGAAAAAAAATATCAGGACACTGCCTTACGGTTTACGGGAAGTGATGATGATGCGCCCTGTCACGTATCAATGGAAAAATGAAGCAGCGGGTAAAATAAAGGTAGGATTAATTGCACAGGAAGTAAAAGCAGTGATTCCAGAAGTGGTTATCGGAGACGAAACGACTGAAACACTGGGAATGAATTACGCCGAACTGGTGCCGGTGCTGGTAAAAGCGATACAGGAACAACAGAAGCAGATTGAGCAGTTGAGAAAAGATTTGAATGCCCTGGCTGCCAGGCGACATTAAACCTGAAACACCGATCCTACTTATGAAAAAGAAATTATCTGTACTTTGCTTTTTGTGGTTTGCCTGTATGGTGGCCGGCGCCCAGGTAAGTTTTTACAACAATGGCATTTTGAAACTGAGTGTGTCCGGCGATATTGTGTACATCAATGGTGCATTTACCAACACTTCTTCTGCCTCCCTCACCAATAATGGCCAGTTGTATGTGCAGGGCAATCTTGACAACAGTGAAGGCTCCATGACAGCAGGCACTGGTACCCTTTACCTGAACGGCAGCAGTGCACAAACCATTAGCGGAAGCCAGCCATTCAACACTTTCAATCTTGTAACTAATAACAGCTCGGGCATTACCCTGAATAATAATCTCAGCATTAGCGGTATCCATACTTTTACCGGCGGCATCATTACCACTTCAGCCACTCCCAATTATCTTGTTTACGAATCAGGCGCCTCTTACAGCGGCAGCGCCGACAGCCGGCATGTAAACGGCTGGGTAAAAAAAACAGGCAGTGACGATTTTGAATTTCCCGCAGGCGATGGCACTTACCTGCGGCCGGTACAACTGAAAAATATTTCCGGCGCATCTGAATTTAATGTGAAATACTTTTCCGGAACTCCCTATACCAACCAGCTTCAATCGCCTATTCAGTCAGTGAATGCCTATGAATACTGGCAGATAAATAAAGTTTCAGGAGGTTCTTCTTCCGTTCACCTGAACTGGGACAATAGCAAAGTTACTTTTCCACCCTACCAGATGGCTGATATTGCTGCATCATTTTATGATGGCAGCAACTGGACAGACCAGGGCGGCAGCGCTACTGGTAATATTCTCACTACCGGCGACATAACGTCAAACAGTGTTTCCTCGTTTGGATATTTTGTCATTGGCAGCAAATCGCTGCCCTTGCCGCTGAAGTTTATCAGCTTTACCGCACAGCGAAAAGAAAATTATACCGACCTGCGGTGGGTGACGGCTGATGAAACCAATACCGAACGTTTCGAAATAGAGCGCAGCGAAAACGGAACCAATTTTTCAACAATTTTCTCCATGCCAGCCATCAACCGGCCTGCCATACAGGAATACACATATAAAGATTTCCGCCTGGTAAACGGCATCGCTTTTTACCGCATCCGATGTGTTGATATAGATGGAAAATACAAATATTCAAAAGTGGCTGCTGTATATGAAAGCAGTTATTTGAATAAAAATATCATGGCCATGAACCCTGTACGTGATGAAATTATAATCCGTACCCGCAGCGACGAACCTGCGCCGGTCAGCTATACATTACTCACCGAGGCAGGTCAGGTGATGCTGAAAGGTAAATTGCAGTTAAAGGCCGGCACGGACAATACCATCCGGCTTCCCTTCAGGCCGGTGCATGGTATTTATTTTCTGCGACTACACACAGCGGGAAAAGAATATGTACAAAAATTATTGATAAACTGATACCCGGCAGCGGTTGAAATATTTTTGAGAATCTGGATTTTAAGGCGGGGGCGATTTCCATCGTCCCCTTAATTATTTATGGCGTGCCGAAAGCTTATTTACTACTTCCCGGAGCCGGCAGTTTTTAGCCTGCAGCAGCACAAGATAATGGTAAAGCAGGTCGGCAGCTTCGTCCAGAAATTTTTCCTTATCGCTGTCTTTGCTTTCTATCACCAGTTCCACGGCTTCTTCACCCACCTTCTGTGCAATGGTATTAATGCCTTTGGTGAAAAGCGAGGAAGTATAAGATTTTTCCGAAGGATTATTTTTCCGGTCAGCAATCACCGCCTCCAGCCGCTCCAGCGAAAAAGAGGAGTTGTCTTCATTGAAACATGTATCGGCGCCGGTATGGCACACCGGGCCCGTCGGCGTAGCCTTTATCAGCAGCGTGTCATTATCACAATCGCTTTTGATTTCTTTTACCAGTAAAAAATTATGGCTGGTTTCGCCTTTGGTCCACAGCCTTTGCTTGCTGCGGCTGAAGAAGGTGACCCTTCCATCTGCTTTGGTTTTTTCCAGTGCTTCGGCATTCATAAAACCAAGCATCAGCACTTTGCTGCTTACCGCATCCTGTACAATGGCAGGTATCAGCCCGTCCGGGTATTTTGAAAAATCTATAATCATGTAAAGAATTTTTTGTTGGTCAGCAATTTTAATTCTCTTCACCGTCCCTTGTGCCTGCCCGCCGTATCCGCCTCAGGAGGAGCAGGCGGGTCACTCTTGCTGACGCTATGGTCAGCATCTCTGACGGAGTCTGATACTCGTCAGAGTCGTCAGACCCGACAAGCTTTACTTCGTCGGGACTTGTACGTCCTTATCGCTATGCTGCTTTTTAAGTAAACTCAATAATTTTTCATACCGCTCCCTTCTTCTTTCATGCTCTTGTTCCTGTCTGTTTCTTTCCCGCTGCCACATATAGTTTGCAATCAGCAGGCTTAAAATAGCAACGATGATAACTATTATTATCATAACCTCACCGGAATTTTTTGTTCATGCAAATATTGTTTCAAATCCGGTATATGTATTTCCTTAAAATGAAAAATACTTGCTGCCAGCGCTGCATCGGCCGAAGCTTTTTCAAACACTTCGGCAAAATGCTCCATTGTGCCGGCGCCCCCGCTGGCAATTACAGGCACGGGCAGGCTTTCAGCAAGCAATTTTGTGATGTCAATGGCAAAACCATTTTTGGTTCCGTCATGGTTCATGGATGTCAGCAGAATTTCGCCTGTCCCGCGGTCAACGGCTTCTTTGGCCCAGGCAAAACATTTTTTACCCGTTTTTGTTCTTCCGCCATCCAGGTACACATACCACTCGCCGTCTTCTTCTTTTTTTGTGTCAATAGCCAGCACCACGCACTGGCTGCCGAATTCTTTTGACAGTTCATTCAGCAGAGCCGGGTTCTTAAAGGCTGATGTATTCACCGAAATTTTATCGGCCCCGTTTTGCAGCAGCACATTCACATCTTCCACGCTGCTGATGCCACCGCCTGCTGTAAAAGGAATGTTTACATGATGCGCTATTTTATTCACCAGTTCACACAGCGTTTTTCTTTTTTCCACCGTAGCGGCGATGTCGAGAAACACCAGCTCATCCGCTCCTTCTTTTGCATACAGGGCACCCAGTTCCACCGGGTCGCCTGCATCACGCAGGTTGATGAAGCGGGTGCCTTTCACGGTTCTCCCGTCTTTGATGTCAAGGCAGGGTATAATGCGTTTTGATAACAACTGATTCTGTTGAATTATTGATTAATTATTCATTATGGCTGGATGAACATTCTTAAATCCTTCAGCAGGATTCTTTTCTCATAGAGTGCTTTTCCCACAATGGCACCGCGGCAACCGGCTTCCCTCAGTTGCACCAGGTCGTTCACCGACGATACGCCACCGCTTGCAATCAAATCAATGGAAGGATGCACATTCAGGATTTTTTTATACAAATCAATTCCCGTTCCCTGCAGCAGCCCGTCTTTGCTGATGTCGGTGCAGAAAAACTGTTTTATGCCTTTCAGCTTGTAGTTTTCAATGAGGTCGGGAACAGTTACATCCGTTGTTTCAGACCAACCTTTGACGGCAATCTTTTCATCCTTCACATCAGCGCCGATGATAAATTTCTCCGCTCCAAACTCAATCAGCCAACCTGTAAACGTGTTTTCATCCTTTACTGCCATGCTGCCTATGGCGGCAAAAGCGGCGCCTGAGTTAAAACAGATGCGCACATTTTCTTTTGAACTTATGCCGCCGCTGAAGTCAATCACCAGGTTTGTTTTGCCGGCTATTTGCTCCAGCACTTTCCAGTTTTTCACGTCACCGGCCCGGGCGCCATCCAGGTCCACCAGGTGAAGCCGTTTCAGGCCGGCATCTTCAAACTGTTTGGCAACTTCCAGCGGATTTTCATTATAAATTTTTTTTTGCTCATAATCCCCTTTTGTCAGGCGCACACATTTGCCTTCGATAATGTCAATGGCAGGAATAATGAACCCCCAACCTCCCGGAAGCGGCTTGGTGGTTTCGTCCCGGATTTTTTTTCTTGGTTCATTCATAGTTTCAGGAAATTTAAAAGAATCGCTTCACCTGCTTTTGCACTTTTCTCGGGATGAAACTGCACACCGTAAAAATTACTCTTATGCAAAGCGCTGCTGTAGGGCTGAATATAGTTTGTTGTGGCAATACTATGTTCCCCCAATGCAGCATAATAGCTGTGTACAAAATAGCAATGGCTGTTTTCCGGCACTTCTTTAAATAAATCCGATTTCAAATTATTAATTGTATTCCATCCTATCTGCGGAATTTTGGCCTCATACTCCGGCCCCTTTTTCTTACGCAGAGGGGGTGTGAAGCGGCGAACCTTTTCATCAAATATTCCCAGACATTCCGTATCATTTTCTTCAGAATATTTACACATCAGCTGCATGCCGAGGCAAATGCCCAGCACCGGTTGTATGAGTGAGCAAATCAGCTTATCCAGGTTTCTTTCTTTCAGATAATTCATGGCGGTGCTTGCTTCACCCACGCCGGGAAAAATCACTTTGTCAGCAGCTTTTATTTCTTCGGCATTGTCAGTCACGGTGGCCGTGCAGCCTGTCCTTTCCAATGCGTAAAGCACAGAACGGATATTGCCGGCATTATATTTAATAATAACAAGTTTCATCAGAGTACTCCTTTGGTTGTCGGCAACTGCATATTCTCTGCATCCCGCTTCACTGCCATCTTTATAGCTTTTGCCAATGCTTTAAATATGGATTCAATCTTATGGTGCTCGTTTTCACCTTCCGCTTTTATGTTCAGGTTGCAGCGGGCCGCATCGCTGAACGATTTAAAAAAGTGAAAAAACATTTCCGCAGGCATGTCGCCAATTTTTTCTCTTTTAAATTCCGCATCCCAAACCAGCCAGCTCCGCCCGCCGAAATCAAGGGCTACCTGCGCCAGGCAGTCATCCATCGGCAGCAGGAAACCATAGCGGTTAATTCCGGCTTTATTGCCCAGCGCTTTTGCAAATGCTTCGCCCAGCGCAATACCTGTATCTTCAATCGTGTGATGTTCGTCAATATGCAAATCGCCCTGCACGGTTATTTTTAAATCAGTGCCGCTGTGCCTGCCAAGCTGGTCGAGCATGTGGTTGAAAAAATTCAAACCGGTGTTGATTTCCGTCCTGCCACTGCCGTCGGGGTTCAGCTCAATACTGATTTTTGTTTCATTGGTGTTTCTTTCATGCCGTACAAAGCGGTTGCCAAGCTTCAGAAATTCATAAATCTTTTTCCACGATGTAGTTTCCAGTGCAATCACCGGTAGCAGCGCCTGCAGCGAATCTTTTATTTCACCGGCACCGAGGCCGGGGTCATTGTTCAGCCAGATGGCTTTGCATCCAAGATTTTTTGCCAGCTGCACATCGGTAATCCTGTCGCCGATGACATACGAATTTGTCAAATCGTATTCCGGGTTGTTTACATATTTTGTAAACATACCTGTTGCTGGTTTACGCGTCGGTTTGTTTTCGTGAGCAAAACTTTTATCAACCAGCACATCGCTGAAAACAATGCCTTCGCTGGCCAGTTGCTTCATAATAAAATTCTGCACCTGCAGGAAATTTTCTTCCGGGTAAGAAGCCGTGCCAAGGCCGTCCTGGTTGGTGGGCATTACCAGTTCATAATCGAATTCATGTGCAATACGTGAAAGCCAGGAAAACATACCCGGGTAAAATTCCAGTTTGTCAAATGAATCAACCTGGTAGGTGGGCGGCGTTTCTTTGATGAGGGTTCCGTCACGATCGATAAATAAAATTTTGACACCCCCTGTCTCCGCCGCGGCGGAAGAACTTTGATTCGATGCATTCATTTAATTCGATTTATAGTTTTCTAATGCGGTCATTAATTGTTTATTTTCTTCCGGTGTGCCGATAGTAATCCGCAGGCAATCTTCACACAGCACTACTTTGCTCCGGTCTCTTACAATGATTCCTTCGCTACATAAGTAGTCGTATATTTTTCCCGCATCTTTAATTTTCATCAGCAAAAAATTGGCATCAGACGGGTAAACCGTCACCGTATTATCAAAGGCCAGCAGGTCGTTCTTCAGCTTTTCTCTTTCTTTCACCGTAATTGTTATATGTTCATTTACCCAATCTACTTTATCAAGTGCTTCCAGCGCCAGCAGTTGCGTGGCGGTATTGATATTGTAAGGGTACTTCACTTTATTCATCAGCTCAATGATGGGTTGCGAAGCGAATGCCATTCCCAGCCGCAGGCCTGCCAGCCCCCAGGCTTTGCTCAATGTCTGCATCACCACCAGGTTGGGGTATTCGGTAAGTTCAGCGATGAAAGTTTTTTGTTTTGCAAAATTGATATAGGCTTCATCAATCACCACAAGGCCGCTGAAATTATTCAGGATAACTTCCACATCAGCCCGGTGCATGCTGTTGCCGGTGGGATTGTTGGGCGAACAGATAAAAATAAGTTTGGTAAACGGGTCAATGGCATATTCAACCGCTTCAAGGTTGAGCTGGTAATCTTTTGTAAGGCTGATTTTGTTCACCTTCACATCGTTCATCTCCGCACATACTTCGTACATGCCATAAGTAGGAGGGAAGATGATAACATTATCTCTCCCCGGCACACAAAAAATGCGGTAAAGTAAATCAATGGCTTCATCACTCCCATTGCCAAGAAAAATATTTTGCGGCGGCACACCTTTTATTTTGCTGAGTTTTTCTTTTACCTCCATTTGCAGCGGGTCGGGATAGCGATTGACCCTCACCCCCGGCCCCCCTCCTGACGGAGAAGGGAGAAACAGCGGGGAACCAAATGAATTTTCATTTGCATCCAGAAAAACGGAAGCCTTGCCGCTGAACTCATGACGTGCCGATGAGTAAGGCGTCATCTTCCTGATGTTTTCACGAACCAAATTATCCAGGTTAAACTCCATAGTTAATCTTTTAATCTGATTTCAACTGCTTTTTTATGTGCATGCAGACCTTCCGCTTCTGCCATTGTCATCACAGTGCTGCTTATATTTTTCAATCCTTCTTTTGTCAGTTGCTGAAAGGTTATCTTTTTTACAAAGCTGTCAACTGACACTCCGCTGTACATGGCTGCATAGCCATTTGTCGGCAACGTGTGATTGGTGCCGCTGGCATAATCACCCGCCGGCTCAGGCGAATAATTGCCTATGAACACGGAACCTGCCGAAACTATTTTATCGGCAACAGCCTCTGCATGGTTGCATGAAAGAATCAAATGCTCAGGAGCGTATAAGTTTGAAAATTCAATGGCATCATCAACTGAATTAACCAAAATAATCCTGCTGTACTGCAGCGCCTTTTCAGCTATTTGTTTCCCTGGCAATCGGGCCAGTTGCTTTTCAATTTCATCTGCGACTTTTTCAGCCACCAACGGCGAACTGGTAACCAACATTACCTGCGAATCGGCTCCATGTTCTGCCTGCGACAATAAATCGGCAGCAACAAACGCCGGTACTGCGCTGTCATCAGCAATCACCAGCACTTCCGACGGGCCGGCTGGCATATCAATAGCCACTTCTTCTTTTTGCACCAGTTGTTTAGCACAGGTGACATACTGATTGCCCGGGCCGAAAATTTTATACACTTTTGGAATGCTCTCCGTTCCATAGGCCATGGCCCCGATGGCCTGAACACCTCCGGCCTTGAAGATTTTTGTTACGCCGCAAAGATGGGCAGCATATAAAATGGCGGGGTGCACTTCACCCCCTCCTTCCGTAAAGTTTCGGAGGGCAGGCCCGGCGCCTTTCTTTGCGGAGAGGGAGGCCGGAGGCGTACAAAGAATCACTTCTTTACACCCGGCAATTGCAGCAGGCACTGCCAGCATCAGCACTGTAGAAAACAGCGGTGCTGAACCGCCTGGAATATAAATCCCCACTTTTTCAATTGCCACTGATTTCCGCCAGCAGTTGATACCCGGCATGGTTTCAATCACTTTCACTTCTTCCCTTTGCGACCGGTGGAAATTTTCGATATTAGTTTTTGCTGTCTGAATCGCCTTTTTCAATTCATCCGGCAATAATTTTTCAGCTGCCTTGATTTCTTTTTCACTCACTTCAAGCTTTTTCAGCTTCACCCCGTCAAGCTCCTTTGTATATTTCCGAACAGCCTTATCACCTTTTTCTTTCACCTTCTCCAAAATTCTTTTCACTACCTTTTCCAAAGTGGCAGTTTCGATTGCCGGACGTTTTACCAATTCTGACCATTCTTTTCTAACCGGGTATTTTATAAACTTTATCATTTAACTCAATAATCAATAAATAATAATCAATAATCGCAACGGTATCAAATAATCATTTTTTCAATGGGAACAATCAGTATCCCCTGTGCTCCATTTGCTTTTAATGATTCAATCACTTCCCAAAAATCACTTTCGCTGATAACCGAGTGAACCGAGCTCCAGCCTTTTTCTGCCAGCGGCAATACAGTGGGGCTTTTCATACCCGGCAACAGTTTGCAGATGGCCTCCAGTTTATCATTCGGCGCATTCAGCAGCACGTATTTATTGTTCTTCGCTTTTTTTACTGCCCGGATGCGGAAGAGGAGTTTATCAAGCAGCATTTGTTTGCCAGCCGATAAATTTTTATTACTGATTAAAACAGCTTCGGATCTCAGCACCGTTTCCAGTTCATCAAGCTCGTTGCTGAAGAGTGTGCTGCCCGAGCTCACCAGGTCGCAAATGGCATCGGCCAGCCCGATACGCGGCGCAATCTCTACCGACCCGCTGATTTCCTGGATGGTGGCATTAATATTTTTTTCCCTGAGATAATTTGAAAGTACCAGCGGATAGCTGGTGGCAATTTTTTTTCCAGTCAAATCATTCAGCGATTTTATGGCACCGGATTTTGGAATGGCAATGGATAAACGGCATTTGCCAAAACCAAGTTTTTCCACTGACACAACGGCTTTGTTTTTTTCCGCTACCACATTTTCTCCTACAAAGCCAATATCGGCCACAGCGTCCTGCACATATTCAGGAATATCATCATCACGCAGAAAAAAAACTTCCAGCGGAAAGTTGGCTGCCTGCACCCGCAACTGGTTATTGCCATTGCTTACATCAATACCGCATTCTTTCAGCAGCGCCATCGAACCGTCATACAATCTCCCTTTTTTCTGAACAGCGATTTTTAAAGTCTCATTCATAGTTTTTCCAATTATGTTGATTTGTCCAGTCCCCATTCAGGCCTGCGCGACAATCAGGCGGGGGTTGGTGCTGTAATGAAAAAGGGCTTACAAAACGTAAGCCCTTAAATTGTTTATGCTGTTACATAATATCATCACGGCTTACCCGGCAGGAGTAAGATATGGTGATGATGATTATGTGTACGATTAATCATTGCAGCGCAAAAATAAGTGATAAATTTATTATACTTTGAATTTTTTTGTTTCTACTGAAACGGTAGGACAACCAAACCTTTTAGAGGTGGCGCAAGACGTGATACTAACGATCATTATCAGCAGCATCAGACCTGCTAAGAGTTTATTTTTCATCGTTAAAAGGATTTAGTGTTAAACGTTCCGTTAGTTGAATTATTTTGTAAAGATAAGCCGGTTTTTCAAAAACAAGGCTTTTAAAACCGGGTAAACACTTACCTTTACCGCCCTGAAAAACCTGAACCCGAATACTATGCTTCAGTTAACCAAGCCCCTGGCTTTTATTGACTTAGAAACCACGGGAGTAAACCTTGCCAGCGACCGTATCGTGGAAATTGCCATTGTAAAAATACTTCCTGATGGCAAACGCAGTGCTAAGCGCAAACTCATCAATCCGCAAATGCCCATTCCGAAACAAGCCAGCGATCTGCATGGCATCACGGATGAGATGGTGAAAGATGCCCCGACGTTTAAACAGGCGGCACATGAACTGAAACAAATTCTTGACGGCTGCGATATTGCCGGCTACAACAGCAACCGCTTTGATATCCCGCTGCTGATTGAAGAGTTTCTGCGTGCTGAAGTGGATTTTGATATGAAGGGACGCCGCCTGCTCGATGTACAGAACATTTTTCATAAAATGGAACAAAGGACACTGAGTGCTGCCTATAAATTTTATTGCAATAAAAACCTGGACGGGGCACACAGCGCCGAAACCGATGCCCTGGCTACTGCTGAAATACTCAGTGCACAGTTGCAGCGTTATCCTGAACTCGGCACTACCATTGATTCGGTTATCAAAACCATCGGCGAAGAGCAGATTGTAGATTTTGCCCGGCGTTTTATTTTCGAAAACGGGGTAGAAATTTTCAACTTCGGAAAATACAAAGGCCGCTCAGTAGCCGAAGTGCTGAAAGCAGAACCGCAATACTACGACTGGATGATGAAGGCCGAATTTCCCCTTTACACCAAACAAAAACTTACGGAGATAAGAACCCGCAGCATGCTGAAGAAAAGTTAAAGCGGTTGGTTATTTCTGCTCCGGCGAATAAAATTGTAAATTCGTTATCCACCATTACCAGCAATTTGGAGAAGCTCGTTATAATACCCACTTACAACGAAAAGGAGAATATCGCTGCTATTCTCGCTGCCATTTTCGGATTGCAGCAGGATTTTCACGTACTGGTTATTGATGATGGTTCGCCTGACGGTACCGCTGAAATTGTAAAAGGGCTGCAGGAAAAATACCCCGGCCGGTTATTTCTTGAAGAAAGAAAAGGAAAGCTGGGGCTCGGCACTGCGTATATTCATGGATTCAAACGGGCATTGGAAAAAGGGTATAATTTCATTTTTGAAATTGATGCTGATTTTTCCCACAACCCCTCTGATCTGCCGCGGTTGTACAATGCATGTAAAAATGAAGACGCTGATGTGGCCATCGGTTCCCGCTATGTAAGCAAAGGCGGCGTAGTAGACTGGCCGTGGGACCGCATCGCCCTGAGTAAAGGCGCATCACTTTACACAAGAATAATTACCTGGATGCCGGTGAAAGACCCTACCGCCGGTTTTGTATGTTATAGAAAAGAAGTACTGGAAGCCATCAACCTCGATGCCATCAGTTTTGTAGGGTATGCTTTCCAGATCGAAATGAAATTTGCTGCATGGAAACTCGGATTTAAGATTGCCGAAGTGCCCATCATCTTCCGCGACCGTACACAGGGCACATCCAAAATGAACAAGGGCATCATCAAAGAAGGCGTGCTGGGCGTGCTGAAACTGCGCTGGCAGAGCCTTTTTAAAAACTACCGGAAAAAAGTGAAGAATACCAGGGAGTATTCTGCGGTAGAGGCGGTGAAATAAATTATTTCATCCCCGGTATAAAACTTACACCATGAAATTGGTTGGTTTAACGGGTTTAATTTTTCCTGTTTGAAACCCCGGCAGCTTATTGCAAGATTCTTTTTCCTTACAAACAAATAATACATACAGCATTTTCAAGTGGCACGGCGTTAACAGAAGCCTGTTAACACGCAATAGCCATCGCAGGCATTGACTGCAGCATACATTGCCGGAACAATTCATTTTCCTGCCGGCTGCCGATAGAAACCCTGAAAGTGTTCTTCAATAACAGGAAGCCGGATGTATTGAGCACTTTAATTCCTGAAGCGCAGAGGCCATTAAATATTTGATCAAATTCTTCTGTATTGGCAATCTTAACCAGCAAAAAATTGCCATCTGATTTGTGAACATACAATCTGTCAGGATGAAAATTTTCCGCCAGGGAGGAATAAAGCAATTCTCTTTCCCTGCAGATCTCTTTTGTACATTCTGCACATTGCTGCCGGAAAGAAGGATCAAATAAAATTGTGCGGGCAAATACCAGCGCCAGCGGGTTGATAGAAAACTGGAGCAATAATTTCCTGATTAAAGAAGCCACCGGCGGATGTGCCACAGCATAACCCAGCCGGAGACCAGCTATCGGGAAAGCTTTGGAAAAAGAGCGAAGCACAATGAGATTGGGATATATTTTTACCAGCGAGGTCAGATCTGCTTCGCTGAATTCGGCATATACAGCATCCAGGATGACCAGGGCATCAGGATGAGTTTCCAGAATGTATTCAAGCTGCATATGATTAATGGAATTGCCCACAGGATTGTTGGGCGATGTGATCACCAGCACCGAATCTTCTTCAAGCACAGGCAAAAGGCCCAGGTCATATTCCAGCGCATCATTGAGCAGCCACGGCTCAAAAGGAATATTATAAGTGCGGCAGTGATATTCAAAAAGAGAGTATGTGGGTTGAGTGATCACCAGCTTTTTCCTGTTGATGGCAAAGTAATTAAGCAGCGTGGTTATCAGGGTGGCCGACCCGGCGCTTAGGATTATGTTTTCGGGCTGCATGCCACAGTAAGCGGCAATATTGCTTTCAATATCGCTGTAATTTGCAGAAGGATACCTGTTCCAGCATTCATGGTACAACTGCTCCAGTGTTTTTCTTTTGAATTCGTCACACACATCTTCCGGTTGTTCGTTTTTGTCGAGCAGGAATCTGGCAGGCCGGGCAGCCGTATCAATCCGGTGAGTGGCACTGAGCAGGGAAGTACTGAAAAAACTGCTTTTCATACATATTCAATTTGCGTAAATGATAGATAAAACGGTTTCTTTATCGTAGGTAAACCCGATAAAACCGTCGTTGTGCCTGGCAATCCTCACACCCGAATCGCAATCGACAGTTGCAGGCAGCAGGTTTTGACGAATGGTAAAATTGTTTTGCCGGAGTTTTTTTATCCAGCCTAAAGCAGGTTCATGCTTTTCAAAACGGTCATCTTCCCTTTTCCCGATGATATCATCAATTTCGCGGCCAAAAAATATTTTCAATGCGTTCTTCTCCTGCTGTGACGCCTCAATTCTGTCAATTACCCGGAAGATGCTGTAGAAATGATGATAACAGTTTTCGAAGCGGCGGCTCAGCACCGGCTCAAAGTGATCCACATTGGGTTCTATCAGGATAAAGGCTGCCGGGTTCATCTGCTTTATTTTTTGTATGATTTCGCTGCGCTGCTGCTGCGATTGAATATGATGCAGCGCCAGCGATGCATTAACAATTAAATTTTTTGTGATGCCGGGAATCGTGTTGAAATTCACTTCTTCGGCAAAGCCGTTGACAAAAATGAATTCCAGTTCAAATGGAAGATCTTTTTTAAGCGCATTGATTCTTTCCTCTGCCTGCAGCAGCGCATCGGTGTAGGGTTCTATTCCCACTACCACCAGTTTTTCCAGGTGGCTGAACTCCCGGTGCCTGGCGAGTATGTTGAGCACCTGGGTTCCCTGGCCTATACCAATATCCACGAGTGTAACTTCATTAAAAGGCTTCATCGCTTCGATGATAGCCTGGTTGGCAATTTGCTGGCTGATTTTTACAAACGGGAATCTGTCAATTAAAATATTGAACAACTGAATCTGCGGCACCTCGTACTCCTTCAGGTAAATGTGTTCTGCCGCGGCTTCCGGGCTGTGCCTTTTTTTAATTGCATTCAGGAAAAGTGTCCCCAGCATTTTTTGCGAATCCATGTCCATACCCTCGCGACAATACTGGTAAAGCAATTCCATCTGTTCTTTCGTTCTGTCCGAATAATCATTCTCGCAGGCCGTAACAAGGTTTTTCAGCGATTGGAATAAATCGGGATGTGTGACAGTCGGGTTCATGATTGGAATTTTTAATTCTGCATTACTGTTTTTTGCAGAAGCAAAATTGACTGCCGGTATGCCGGAATACAAACTTAAACCTGCCAGGTGCCTGTATTTCCTGTTAAACTGTGGTAAAAACAAAATGAGCCGGTATAGAAAAGTATTTATTAATGTGCCAGGCAGGAGGCATGTGCTTCACCTCGTTACCAGGTCAGTTCAAATCATTCCTCCACGGGCAAAATCACCGCCGGGGGAGGTATTTGTTTATCATCAGTGGTTTTTCTACAGTTAATTCCGGCAACCGGAGTACATCCTCATTTTTTATTCTTTGCTGGTAAAAAAAATTTTCCTTTCCATGCAACATTCCGGCAAAACCGGTTACTTTATATAAAACCGGTTGCCTGGTAAATAAATCCCTGATACCAACTGCTGAATCATTGGTTCGGCAATGCCTGGAGGGTGACAAATCTGCCTTCCGGGCATTGTATGACCGCTACTCCAGGGCCATGTTCAACACAGCGTTAAGAATTGTGAACCGGGTGGAGGATGCCGAGGATATTTTGCAGGAGTCATTTACAGATGCATTTCAGCAACTCAGTTCTTTTGAAAATAAATCCACTTTCGGCGCCTGGCTGAAGCAGATTGTAGTATATAAGAGTATTGCATTTCTGAAAAAACAGCGCTTGCTTTTTGTGGATATGGAAATGGCAGAAGAAATGGAAGAAACAAATGAGCCGGATGAAACCACCATCTGGTTTACGGTGGATTTAATCAGGCAAACCATGAAGCAATTGCCGGATGGCTACCGCAGCGTGTTATCCCTGTATTTATTCGAAGAATACAACCAGGAACAAATTGCCGGCATGCTGGGTGTAAGCCATTCCACAGTGCGTACTCAATATATGCGTGCAAGGAAAAAACTTTTGCAGCTGTTAAAAAAGGGAGAAGTCTATGAACTCTGATTTTGAAAAATTCATCCGTCAAAACCGGGAAGATTTTGATGAGACCGCCCCTTCCGGCAATGTATGGAAGGAGATAGAAAAAACTCTTCCGCTTAAAAAAGAAACAAGGCGTTTTACCCTTCGTGATATTTATGCCTGGAGCGCCGCTGCTGCCGTTTTTTTTATAATAATGACATCGGCCTGGTTTTTATTTATAAAAAAAGATAACCCTGAAAAACAAACTGTAAAATCGGCGCCCCGGGAAAACGCATCCGGTACTGAAAGTTTTAACGGCTTCAGCCCCGAATATGCACTTGAATTTAAACAGGCCAGCGTAGCAGTGGAAAACGGGCAGAAGGAACTCAGGGCAGCCGTGGCCAATAATCCCGGCTTGTATAAAAAATTCCAGGAAGACCTTAGCATTCTTGACAGTTCTTACCGGCTGTTACGGGAACAGGCCGCCCAGAGTGTCAACCGGGATGTCATCATCAGGGCCATGATACAGAACCTGCAGTTGCAGTCGGAACTGCTGGGCCGGCAATTATTGATAATCCGGGAATTCAAAACAACTAAAGCCAATCAAAATGAAACGGATCTTTAAAAACATTTTTACCATTATTCTTCTGCTTGCTGTAGCCCGGCTGGCTGCACAGGATGAAGGCAAAAAAGAAAAAAAACGCTACGAGCATTTTAAGGAGCGGAATATTTCCAAAACATATCTTGCTGCCGGCAATACGTTGAATATTGAAAACAGTTTTGGCGATGTCAAAATCAATACCTGGGACAAAAATGAAATCAAAGTGGATATTCATATCGAAGCCAGCTCGACCGACAAAGATTTTGCAGAAAAAACTTTTGAGCGCATTGACGTGAAGGACAGCCAGGACGGGAAAAATATCAGTTTTAAAACCACGCTGGCCAGTAAAAATGATAAATTAAAATGCACTAATTGCAGCAGCAACCTGCGTATTGATTATGAAGTTTACCTTCCGGCAGCCAACACGTTAAAAATAGAAAACTCATTCGGCGGCATTGAAATACCGGATTATGCCGGGCCGGTTTCGCTTACCAGCAAATTTGGTTCACTCACGGCAGGAAAACTTTCCCGTGCCGAAAAAGTAGTGGTGGAATTTGGTAAAGCCAATCTGAAAAGCCTTAGTAATATTGACCTTACTTTTAAATATTCTTCGGTAATTATCGGCAGCCTGGCGGGCAATTGTAAATTGAAAATGGAATTCTGCTCCTACAGCCAGGTTAACCTGGATAACGGGCTTACATCGCTGCAGGTGGATGACTCTTACAGTTCCGTTCACCTGGTGCCCGCTGGGGGTCTCGCTGCCACTTATACTATTTCCACCCACTACGGTTCCTTTGTTGATAAAACAAATATCGGCATCAAACGTACCGATACACCTGAGAAATACGGCCCAGACCTGAATAAAAAGTATGAAGGCAAATCCGGCGCCGGCACGGTGAAGATTGATATCAAATCAAGCTTTGGAAATATCATGATTGGCCAGGGCACCAAAGAAGATATGAAAGAAAAGAAAAAGGTAAGAACATAAGCCCCTAAATCCCCTAAAGGGGACTTCAGACTCTGATTGTGTAAAGAAGGTTTAATAAAATTTCTTTCTCATTTTTTATTAGTTTATAGCCATGAAAAATTCCTGTTGTCGTGAGGCGGCAGGAATTTTTTTTAAATGAAATAGTTCTCGCATTACTTCCTTAGTTTTATCCGGATGAAAAAAGCCTTCCTCTATCTCCACATCTCTGTTTTTCTTGCCGGCTTCACCGGCCCGCTGGGGCGGCTAATCAATTTGAACGAAGGCTGGCTGGTGTGGTGGCGGCTGCTCCTCACATCGGTTACCATGTGGGTGTTGTTTTCGCTGATGGGGCAATTGCAGAAAATTTCAAAGAAAGATATTTTGAAGCTCACCGGTATCGGTTTCCTCGCAGCCATTCACTGGGTCACGTTTTACGGGTCAATCAAGTACGCCAATATATCGGTGGCATTGGTTTGCTTTTCGGCTGTCGGTTTTTTTACTGCATTGGTGGAGCCGCTGCTGCTGCGCACCCGCATCAAATGGATGGAAGTGCTCCTCGGCCTCATGGTCATCGCCGGTATCTATATCATCTTTCATTTTGATGCCCGGTACAAGGTGGGCATCATCCTCGGCGTCATTTGCGCCCTGCTCATGGCCTTTGTCATGATTTTTATCCGCGGCTTTGTACAGCGCATCAACCCGCAAACGGTGCTGACCTACCAGCTCAGCGGCGGCCTGGTTACACTTTCGCTACTGTTGCCCTTTTACGAGCAGCAGTTTCCTTCCGGTTATATTCTGCCCACTACGGAAGATTTTCTCTGGCTGCTTATGCTTTCGTGGCTTTGTTCGGTGCTGGCCTTTCAGCTTTCCGTCACTGCATTAAAAAAGCTCACGGCCTTTACCGTCAATCTTTCTTTCAATCTCGAACCCGTTTACGGCATCCTGATGGCTTTTGCATTTTTTGGCGAAAGCAAAGACCTCGGCTGGTCCTTCTTCGCCGGGTTTCTGCTGATTGCTGCTTCATTGATTATTCATGTTATTTTGCTGCTCAGAAAAGAAAGACAGATTGCACGTCATGCAGCGGAGTAAATACCACCAGGACATCATTGATTATTACCACAGCACGGAAAATGCTTATAAAGACAGTTGGGATCTCGACAAGAGCCTGGCCATCCATTATGGCTATTGGGATGAAAAGGTGAAAAGCTTTCCGCAATCGCTGCTGCGTATGAATGAAGTGATGAGGGACGCTGCGCAAATCAAATCTGCCGACCAGGTGCTGGATGCCGGCTGTGGTATCGGCGGCAGCAGTATTTTTTTGGCAGAAAAAACGGGATGTCATGTTACCGGCATCAGTTTAAGTGAAAGGCAAATCAGCAAGGCAAGGGAACTGGCGATAAAGAAAAAAGTTGGCGATAAAGTTGAGTGTCTGGTAATGAATTATTCCGCCACTACTTTTCCGGATGAAAGGTTTGATGTGGTATGGGGCTGTGAAAGCATTTGCTATGCAGATGACAAGGAACAGTTCATCAGCGAAGCATTCCGTTTGCTGAAACCCGGCGGCCGGCTGGTGGTGGCCGATGGTTTTGTAAATGTTTTTGAAAACAACGGGCATAGTTTCATCCGCCGCTGGCTCGATGGCTGGCAGGTAAATTACCTGGAAACACCGGGACGATTTCAGCAAATGATGAAGGAAGCAGGGTTCAAAAATGTTTCCTTCAGTAATATTTCAAAATTCACGGCTCATTCATCCCGGCGATTGTACCGCATTTATTTTCTTGCCCGGCTTTATCTGTTGTGGAAGACAATCACCTTCAGCAACCACGTCACCGAAATGCAGAAAAAAAATATTGATGCATGTAAATACCAGTACCTCGGAATGCAAAAAGGATTGTGGTTGTATGGCCTTGTTACAGGAGTGAAGCCAAAGTAGAAACTGCTTTTTCATAACTTTAAGCACAACCAACCATTTAACCAGTTAGCCTTTTAGTCATCTGCCAATTAAACAATCACACAATGAATAAGCATCTTTTCCTTTTGGCCTATTTACTTTTAACTGTTCACCTTTTACCTGCTCAAAAGAAGCCGCTCGACCATACCGTGTACGACGGCTGGCAAAGCATCGGCGAACGCATGATAAGCAACGACGGCAAATGGGTGGTATACACCATCAATGTGCAGGAAGGCGATAATGAGCTGGTGATTCAGTCTTCGGATGCAAAGTATAAAAAGACGGTGGCGAGAGGTTACCAGGCGGTGATAACGGAAGACAGCCGCTTTGTGGTTTTTAAAATCAGGCCGCTGTACAAAGAAATACGTGAGGCCCGCATCAAAAAGAAAAAGCCGGATGAAATGCCGAAGGATTCATTTGCCGTAGTGGAACCCGGAAAAGACAGTGTGAATAAAGTGGCCAAAGTAAAATCGTATAAAACACCGGAAAAAGGATTTGGCTGGGCCGCCTATCACCTGGAAAAAAAACCCGAACACGAGAAGCCAAAGCAACCTGCTACGGATACGGCAAGTAAAAAAATTATAGACAGCCTGAAGCGGACAATTGATTCTTTGATGGCAATCGTCACACAGCCTCCGCCTGTAATGGAAAAGAAGAAAAAGAAAAGAGATGAAGAAGCAATTGACAACTGGCAAACTGTGAACCTTACTCACGATTCACGACTCACGACTCACGAACTCGATGCCGACGGCGATGAAGCAGGTACAACAACCACACCTGAGGGCACCGACCTGGTGCTGCGCAACCTGCAGACCGGCGAAGAAAAAACCTTTCCATTGGTGAGTGAATATTTATTTGACAAAAGGGGAACAAAGCTGCTGATGGAGACAACACGAAAGGCAAAAGATTCTCTCGGCAAAGCGGCTGTAGTTTTACTAAACCTGAGTGACCTGAAAGCTGACACCATCAGCTATGGGGGAAATGATTTTAAAAATTTTGCTTTTTCGGATGATGGATCACAACTGGCATTTGTTGCCGAGCGGGATGCCAAACCAAAAGAACTGCAGAAGTATTACAAACTCTGGTATTATAAAAGCCGCATGGACACAGCCGTGATGTTTGCTGATAAAAATTCGGTGGGCATGAAAATCGGCATGACGGTGAGTGAATTTGGCAATGTGAGTTTCAGCAAAAGCGGCAAGCGTTTATTCTTTGGCACGGCGCCCATTCAACCGCCAAAAGATACCACGCTGGTGGACATTGACCTGGTGAAGCTCGACATCTGGCATTATAAAGATGATTACCTGCAAACCGTACAGCTCAACCGGCTGCAGCGTGATTTGCAGGAAAATTTTCTTGCTGTGTACGACCTGGAAGAAAATACCATCACACAGCTGGGCTCAAGGGAAATTCCAACCATTTACCCAGCCAATGAAGGCGATGGAGAAACATTTGTCGGCGTGACGGATTTCGGCAAGCGCATCGAAAGCCAGTGGCAGGGGAATACGCTGAAAGATATTTATGCCATAAATGTTGCTGACGGCACAAAAAAACTTGTGGTGAAAGACCTGCATGGCTTCATTACTCCCCAATACATTTCACCCACGGGCAAATACATCATGTGGTACGACCGCAAGGCACGGCACTATTTTGCTTATGATGGCGAAAAAACAAAAAACATTACTGCCAGAATAAAAGTACCGCTGTGGAATGAGGAATACGATAATCCTGATTACCCGCCGCCGTATGGGGTGATGGGCTGGCATGAGGGGGACAGTGCGGTGTATGTGTATGACAGGTATGATGTGTGGTCGATAGAGCTAAAAGCGGGGGCCATTAAGAATTTAACTGCTGCACAAGGACGGAAAACAAAAATAAATTATCGTTATGTTCAGGTTAATCCTGAAAAAAGATTTTTTACATCGCAGGATGATATTTTAATAAGGAGGTTTAACGAAAGAACTAAGGGAGGCGGATTAAATATTATCTGGACTTATGGTATCCGTGGTCCATTCTTGAATTATATTTATACTGAAGAAAAATATTCAATCGGACAAATCAGGGCGGCTGGCAATAAAGACCTGGATAATATTATTTATACAAAAGAAAACTTTGAGAATTCACCTGACTTATATGTGGCTGGCATGTCCCGGGCCTTCCCAGGCATGGGTTCGGATGAAACTAAAATATCATATGGCGATAGAAAACTCTCCTCCCTCAACCCACAGCAAAAAGATTACCTCTGGGGCACAGCAGAACTTTTCAAATGGAAAGCATACAATGGTAAAGAAGTGGAAGGCATCTTGTACAAGCCCGAAAATTTTGACCCCAGGAAAAAATACCCGCTCATATGCTATTTCTATGAAACGCTTAGCGACGGACTGCACCAGTATCAGCCACCTTCACCCACGCCAAGCAGATTGAATATTTCATTTTTTGTCAGCCGCGGGTATGTAGTCTTTGCTCCCGACATTCATTATGGCGTTGGTCACCCGGCACGGGATTGTTACAATCATGTAGTAAGCGGGGCAAGGGCATTGGTAAAAAAAGGATTCATTGACAGCACCCGCATCGGCATTCAGGGACAAAGCTGGGGCGGTATCCAGGTAGTGCAGCTCATCACTATGACAAATCTTTTTAAAGCCGCATGGGCAGGCGCACCGGTGGCCAATATGACCAGCGCTTATGGCGGCATCCGGTGGGAGAGTGGTATCAGCCGTCAATGGCAGTATGAAAAAAGCCAGAGCCGGATTGGCGCCACCTTGTGGCAAAAACCGCAACTGTATATCGAAAACTCACCGCTGTTTCATCTGCCCAAAGTAACCACGCCGCTGGTGATAATGCATAATGATGCCGATGGCGCTGTGCCCTGGTACCAGGGTATTGAACTGTTTACCGCCATGCGAAGATTTGGCAAAAAAGTATGGATGCTGAATTACAACGGCGAAGCCCACAACCTGGTGGAAAGAAAAAACAGGAAGGATATTCAAACCCGGCAACAGCAGTTCTTCGACTGGCTGCTGATGGATGAAACTCCGCCGAAATGGATTACTGATGGTGTGCCGGCAGTGAAGAAGGGGAAGGATTGGGGGCTGGAGCTGGATTAGTTAATCAGTTAAACAGTTGATCAGTTAATAAGTGTCCATTAATAAGATTCCGCTTTAACCAATCAACCAATCAACCAATCAACTAATCAACCAATCAACTAATCAACCAATCAACTAATCAACCAATCAACCAATCAACCAATCAACCAATCAACCAATCAACTAATCAACCAATCAACTAATCAACCAATCAACTAATCAACCAACTACGCCGCTTGTGCACTGATGTACTTCACCAGGCTTCTCTTAGCCACGGGCAGCAGCGTTTCTTCCACCGGGAAGCTCAGTTCAATTTCGATGGAGTATACAGCCGGGTTGGGAAGCCGGGTGCGGTATTTTATCAGCTCGCTTTTGATGCTTTCAAACGTGTTTGCAAAATTTTTATCCCAGCTGTTTACGTAGGCTGTCTTCATGCTGCGGTATTTTTCATCATGTTTTTCAAAAAAGGAAAGGCGGTAGTGGTAAACCTGGGTCTGCTTTTGTGCCGTGGTGTTTAAAAAGAAATAACCTTCCTGTGTATCAAGCGGGATGATGCCCACCGGGGTGATGATAATTTTTTCTTCCACCAGTTCATAAATCTCCACACCGCTGCTAATGGTATTTTTCATTTTGGCAACTGAGTAGCTGATAATTGTTTCCAGTTCCTGCATCAGCTCATCATCTTCTATCATCTGCTGGTAGAGCAACTGCAGTTTTTCCAGCTGGATGCCGGTCAGCTTTTTGGGAAACTGTTCCTGCAGGAATTTTTTGTTTTCACGGAATGCCACCAGGTTGTTGTAATGAAAAATGACATCACTCAGCTGCGGATACAGTTTGCTTTCGTTAAAGTAACGGTTCACTTCCTGCAGGTAGGCCAGCAGGGTGTATTTCTTCAATTCAAAGTCGATATAGCCTTCGGCAAACCAGGTTTCGGATAATGTTTTCATATTTTCAGTATTGGGTTAGTTTCTGTAAATTATTAAAAAGACAGCAGAATAAAAAAGTAAGTTTACCTTAGGCCTGTTAAAAAAATATCTATGGCAAGAGTTTACCTGTACCTGTTCATCATGTTTTTTTCCGGCTGCAGCACGGTGGAGTATTTTGTAGTGCGGCATGCAGAAAAAGCAACGGCTTCACCCGGCACGGTTATGTTCACTCCTGATGACCCCCCATTGTCAGCAGCCGGCAAAGCCCGGGCCATTGAACTGATGGAAGTATTGAAAAATAAAGGCATCCGGTATATTTTTTCCACCAATACAATCAGAACCACATCCACCGCGCAGCCGCTGAATAATTTTTTGAACACAACAAAAATAGAATTGTACAATTCCAAAGATTCGTTTGACATTTTTATTCAAAAGCTCAAAGCAATCAATAAGGGCAATGTTTTCATTGTCGGTCATTCCAACACAGTGGATGATATTGTAAACAAACTTTGCGGGGCCGTAAAAGTGCCCGGCGATTTGCCGGATTCTGAGTACGACAATCTTTACATCGTTACCAAAAAGGGGAAGCAGATGAGGTTTGAAAACAAAACATACGGTGCTCCCACTAATTAACTAGCCCGATAACGACAGGGACGTTATGCTGGGAACTCGTTGAGACACGTCATTAGTATTCCCTTTCACCATTAAAATTTTCCAGCTCTTTCGCCACCGCGGTAAGGAAAGTGGCGCCCAGGCTGCCGTCAACAATCCGGTGGTCGTAGCTCATGCTTAAATACATCATGTGGCGGATGGCAATGCTGTCGCCGGCGGGAGTTTCCACCACCACGGGGCGTTTTTTAATAGCGCCAACAGCCAGTATAGCCACCTGCGGCTGATTGATGATGGGCGTACCCATCAGGCTGCCGAAGGTGCCCACGTTGGTTAAAGTGAAAGTGCCACCCTGGGTGTCTTCGGGCCGCAGTTTATTGTTGCGGGCATTTTCGGCCAGCATGTTCACTTGCTTTGTCAGCCCTACCAGGTTCAGCTGATCGGCATTTCTGATGACGGGCACTATCAGGTTGCCGCTGGGCAATGCGGTGGCCATGCCGATATGGATGTCTTTCCTGATAATTATTTTATCGCCATCAAGCGAGCAGTTGATCAGCGGGAATTTTTTTATACAGCGAACAATGGCTTCAATAAACAGGGGCGTGAAAGTAATTTTTGTTCCTTCCCGTTTTTCAAAATCCTTTTTTACTTTCTCCCGCCACATCACCAGGTTGGTCACATCGGCCTCGGTAAAGCTGGTTACATGCGGGCTGGTGTGTTTGCTGCGTACCATGTGCTCTGCAATCAGCTTGCGCATCCGGTCCATTTCAATAATCTCCACGTTGCCGGTGTATGTCGTGACCCGATAGCTATCGGGTCGTGAGTCGTGAGTGATGAGTGATGAACTTTCTCTTTTATCAGGAACTTCTTCCCGGCTTTCAACTAACGACTCCCGGCTAATGACTCCCGGCTTCTGACTTCCGGCTCCGGCCTTCTTTTCGCTCACATACTGCAAAATGTCTTTCTTTGTCACCCGGCCTTCGTTGCCTGTGCCGGGAATATTTTCAAGTTCAGCCATACTTACTCCTTCACTGGCAGCTATATTCAAAACCAGCGGCGAATAAAAACGATTGCCTGCGCCGTTTCCCGTTTGAGGTTTCAGGTTTGGGGTCGAAGGTTGGGAATAAATTGTTTCCGTCACTTCAGCTTCCTGCACCTTGTACTTTGTCTCTTGAGTTTTGGGTTGTGGTCCCGAAGAAACACTCACCGGCTCTTCTGCACCGGTTTTTATTCTTGCAATCACTGAGCCAACGGGCACCACATCGTTTACGTTGTATAATATTTCGGTAAGCACACCAGCAGTAGTGCTGGGCACTTCGCTGTCCACTTTGTCGGTGGCAATTTCCAGTACGGTTTCATCCATTTGCACTTTATCCCCGGGTTGCTTGTGCCACTTCAGTATAGTGGCTTCCATAATGCTTTCACCCATTTTCGGCATGACGAGATCAACAATGGCCATGATTGATTTATGATTTATTGATGTCTGATGTATGATTGTTTTAGAAGCGGAGCAATATTTCAGGGTTTTATTATTATTATTAGCCCGGCTTCGCTATTACTATTTTGCTTTCGTTGCGCCTGCCCGCCGAATCCGCCACAGGCGGAGCAGGCGGGTCGCACACTTGTACTGAAACAAGTCTATTCAGCTGGTCCACCTTCAGTCTCTTTCCCCCAAAGCAAGGATCGATACTGCAAATCTTTATTCAGCTTTTAAATCTTTAATTCATCATAGGGTATAAAAACTATTTTTGAGCGAACATTCCTATCAATCTGGCATCTACTCTTAAATTTCCTTGTGGGGGACAAGGGGCTGCCAAAGGTAATGATTTAGGCTTTACAACCCGATCAACTGTTAGCAAGAATAAATTTTCTTAACAGGTTCAATGCTGCATGTGCTGTCAGTTCTATATTTCTTTCACGGTCAAAACGAAAAAATAATTTCACAGCTTCTGTTTTTTCTTTATTGCCGGCTGCAATCCAAACCGTTCCTACGGGTTTTTCGGGTGTGCCGCCATCGGGGCCCATAATGCCCGAAGTGGCTACCGCAAAATCCACATGCAGTTTTTCAATGGTTCCTTTCACCATCTGTCTTACCGTTTCTTCGCTTACTGCGCCCACCGTTTGCAGCGTACCGGGAGAAACGCCAAGAATATTTTCTTTCACTTCGTTGGCATAACTCACCACGCTGCCCATGAAATAATTTGATGAACCCGGCACCGAAGTGATGAGATGAGCGATATAACCGCCGGTGCAGCTTTCGGCTGTGGCAATTGTTTTGCCTTTTGATTTCAATATTTTTCCAATTACAATTTCCAGCCCTTCATCCTCATCACTCACCATAATGTCTTTTACCAGTTCTTTCAGCTGGTTGAAGTAAGAAGCCAGTTCAGCTTCCACACGGCTCAGGGTATCGCCTCTTGCTGTCAGCCGCAGCCGCACCATTCCGTAGGCAGGCAGGTAGGCAAGTTTTATGTTTGGCGGCAGCGAGCTTTCAAAATCCTTTATTTTTTCTGCAATAAAACTTTCGCCCTGCCCGGCCGTGAAAATCGTTTTATGAACCAACGCTGGTAGTGTAAAATCTTTTTGCAGGCGGGGAAGAACTTCACTTGTCATCAGCCCCTTCATTTCATACGGCACGCCTGGCAGTGAAAAGTAATGCTTCCCGTTATTCTGAAACATCATGCCGGGGGCCGTACCTCTTTCGTTGAATAAAACAGTACACACATCCGGCACTTCGGCCTGTTTCAGATTTCTTTCCAGCAGCGGCCGTTTCAGTTTGGTGAAAATGTTTTTTACATGCTCCAGCACTTGTTCATTTACCACCAGCCTGCCACCGAAATATTGGCACAGCAGCGGTTTGGTTATATCGTCACCGGTAGGCCCCAACCCGCCGGTGATGAGTATGACGTCTGACGACTCACTTTCGTCATCCAGTGCTTTCCAGATGTCATCCCAAACATCGCCAACCGCCACTTTTCGTTTTACCCAGATGCCGATCTTGTTCAGCTCCCGGGCCATCCATGCGCTGTTGGTGTCAACCGTCTGGCCGATCAGCAGTTCATCGCCGATGGTGATGATGGAGGCATTGATTTGTTTCACAGCTAACAAAGGTAGGAGATGAGTAAATTTGAATAATTAAATGTTCAATATTCAATGTTCCATGTTCAATTTCCAATTAAGAAGTGGTTGTTTGTTGCAGTATACTTGTTGCTGGTAGGCATATCTGCTGCACAAACCGTAAGTCAGAAACTGCAAAAAGCATTTGCTGTTTTTGAAAAAGACAACCAGTTGAAATATGCCATCAGTTCATTGTACGTGATTGACGCCGCAACCGGCCAGGTGGTATTCAGTAAAAATGCCCGCATCGGGCTGGCGCCGGCCTCTACACAAAAACTAATTACCAGTGCGACGGCTTTTGAGCTGCTGGGCAAAGAGTATAAGTATAAAACACAATTGGGATATACGGGGGAAATAGATGCCGATACTTTGGAAGGCGATCTGTTTATTCGTGGAAGGGGTGATCCGACCTTTGGAAGTTGGAGATATGTAAGCACAAAGGATTCAATCATTGTTTATAAGTGGAGTAGCATGATTAAAAAAGCGGGGATTAAAAAGATTGGAGGAGCGATTGTTTACAATTACAAAGATTATTCATTAAATGCCATACCTGATGGCTGGATTTGGCAGGACCTTGGGAATTATTACGGGGCAACACCATTTATTATTAATTGGCGGGAAAATCAATATGATATTTTATTGAAATCAGGCAATGAAATTAGTTCGGCAGTTGAAATCCTTGGTAATAATTCAAGCTTTCGAAACGAACTTAAAGCAGCGGCAAAAAATACAGGTGATAATGCTTATGTTTATCTACCAAGCACGGACTACTTCCCGGTTATTTCCGGAACAATTCCTGTTGGAGAATCTGCATTTAAAATATCTGCATCCGATATGCATCCATTTCAGAATTTTTCATTAGAGCTTCAATTTTCTCTTATTAAACAGGGAATCACGGCTAAAAAAACTCAAACTGGCCTTAATACAAACTGGGATTATTTGGAGAGAGTAAACGAGCTGAAGGACAAGATTAGAATTTTAGATACCCATTATTCCCCCTCCCTCGACTCGATCATCTACTGGTTCAACCAGAAAAGCATCAACCTGTACGGCGAGGCGCTGATTAAAACTTTTGCTTATGAAAAAACAGGTTTCGGCTCCACCGACAGCGGGATAGCGGTGCTGAAAAAATTCTGGAAACAAAAAGGCATGGATGAAGACGAGCTCAACATCGTGGACGGCTCCGGGCTTTCGCCGCTCAACCGTGTCACCACGCATGCACAGGTGGAAATACTGAAGTATGCAAAAGCCAAAGACTGGTTTCCTTATTTCTATAATTCATTGCCCGAATACAACGGCATGAAAATGAAAAGCGGCACCATCCGCGGGGTGAAGGCCTTCTGCGGGTATCATAAAGCGAAGAACGGGAAAGAGTATATTTTTTCTTTTATTGTAAATAATTATAACGGCTCGCCTTCGGCGCTGGTGAATAAAATGTACCGGGTGCTGGATGTTCTTAAGTAAAATGTTCCGTCTTTTATCTGAATAAATCCTGTTAACTTCAGTACTTAAATAAGCTGATTATGCAAAAACAAAACTTTAAAAACCACGGCCGCTATATCCCGCTTTATCATTACGGCGCCGCCATTTTAATAATCGCCACATTATTCGGAAGCATTATATCCATACTTCATGCAGATGCACACACGCATTATACGGCGGTAACACTTCTGTGTGTTTCCCCGGTGCTGGCCATTCTCTACTGGTATGCACGGGCATTTGCATTACGGGCACAGGACAGGGCCATCCGTGCCGAAGAAAATTTCCGTCACTATCTTTTAACCGGCAAACCCCTCGACAGCCGCCTGCGCATGACGCAGATTATTGCACTTCGGTTTGCACCGGATGAAGAATTCCCCTCCCTGGCAAAAAAAGCGGCAGAAGAAAATATGACGATGAAAGAAATCAAGATGGCTATAAAAAACTGGCGGGCTGATCACAACCGTGTTTAGAAAAAGATAAAAGGATTGATGATAAAAAACGGCGCGGCAAAACAAATTATCCAAACCAGCAGGATAAAAAATCTGCCGGTGAGTGAAAGATCCTGCAGCAGGCTGCGGTGAAGCAATCCCTGTATAATCAGTATCACCTGGTCTTCTTTCGGTGAAATTTCGTAAGGCGGCGAGGGTTTTACATCTTTCAGCTGGGGATAATATTTGATGATAACATTTCTCAGTCTCCAGTATTCTTCGGCGCTCAATTCATCATAGCTTTTCACCAGGTCAATGCCTTCGGCTTCTATTTTTTTTACCAGCCGTTCATGCTGCAGGTCGCCAATCATCCGGCTGAGCATGAGGAAAGGAAAAAACAGCAAGGGTAAAAATTCTGAACGGACTGCGAACCAAATCATCAGTGCGACGGACAGTATCACAAAAATTTTTCCGGGAATATTGTATTCATCCAGGAACAACCGGTGCAGCAGTTGGCCGCCATCAAGCGGGTAAACCGGCAGCAGGTTCAGCACATTCAGAAAAATCAATATCCACGCCGCCTGTTCAAAAAGCCTGATTTCCGTAGTGACGGCAACAAAATGAAAAATGATCCCGAGAATTATTCCCGGTACCGGGCCGGCCAGCAAAATGATTGCAGATTGCGTTTGCGATACTTCCTGTTTTTTACCTGAAACATAGGCGCCCATCAGCGGGATAAAATAAATGCCGAGGTCCTGGTATTTATAAAATTTCATGGCCAGAAAATGCCCCAGTTCGTGAAAGAGTACCACCGCGGTCAATACCAGCACCAGCGACCAGTTTTTTTGAAAGAAAAAATACCCGGCCACCAGGAAAAAGGCAAGACTTATCAGCGACTTCAGCCAGATATTCGCTTTGCTTTTTGGTTCCGCAAGTTCCGGCTTGGGAAGTTCAAGAGACGGATCAACAGGTATCGCAGGGGTTTGCTCCATCATTAGTTATTGAAAATAACGCTCCAGTTTTTTCTTTAGTGCTTCGGGCATGGTGGTTCTTTTCATGCCATCCTTTTCCATAAAGTACAAAATGATTTTTCCGGTACACAGCAGCTCTTCTTTTTCATTGAACACCTCATGATGAAATTCTATTTTATGATGCACGGGCAGCTCTTTCAGAAAAGTTTTTACGGTAAGCAGTTCATCGTACAAAGCCGGGCGCAGGTAGCGGGCATGCACATCCACCACCGGCATAATCACTCCCATTTTTTCCATGTCGGCATAGGTAAATCCCAGCTGCCGGATGGATTCAGCTCTCGCCACTTCAAAATACAAAAAGAAATTGCTGTGGTATACCACACCCATCTGGTCGGTTTCGGCATAGCGCACCCGTACTTTGGTTTCGGTGGTGAACATGTTGTTTTATGGTTTGCTTGTTGAATTGTTTGATGGCCGGTTCGAATCTTTATAGCAATTTAACCATCTAACCATCAAACACTTTTTCCTTGCTGCCTATTTTCCAATCAGCTTATCAATACTCCATTTGCCCGGGCCGCAAAGTAAGATAGTAAAAAATGCCAGCAGGAAAAGCAGGGGCTTTTCTCTTTCCTCCAAAGGCTGATTTTTACTTACTACAAAAATGATAACAATGAAAAATATTACCAGAACCAGGGAAGCCAGCCGGGAAAAAAGACCTGCCACCACCAGCAGCGCACAAAACACTTCAGCAAAAACAGCCAACAGCAGGCTGTTGGTATGGCCAATGTGCAGCGGATCGGAAAAGCTGTCTTTCCTTGCATTAAAATTTTCCAGCTTGGGTAAACCATGATACAGGAAGAGCATCAGCCCCGAAGCGGCCCTGAGCAGGAAAATGCTTAGGTTGAAAGCAAAGTCAGAATAGTTGACAGATAAAAGTTTTTTCATGGATTTTTTTTGCAATGTAACAAAAAGCCCTGACGGGATAAATGGCGAATACGGGTAATAGATTTTTTTTGTCCGGGAATAAAGAAAGGTACATCTGCTCTCTGCACAATAATTTGTTAAAGCTTCCCTGTTCATCCAATTATCCACAGATGTTTGGAATGATGTTTGGCATCAGGAAAAATAAATTGAATCTTTACAACGTTAAGTCACCACGGTTAAAGGACAACCCAATGAAGAATCACGGAATTGTTTTTGCAGTCATCATTTTTTCCGCTTCCATACTCCGGGCACAGCCAACCCGCCTAATCACTGACCCCCAGGAAAAATTCAAAGAAGCCAGAGAGTATTTTCAGAAAGAGCAGTACAGCCTTGCTTATCCGTTGTTCAGGGAACTGCAGCAGGCAATGATGGAAACCAACCGCATCAACGAAGCTCTGGTGACACAGGAAATTAATTATTACAGCACCGTTTGCGCCCTGAAGCAAAATGAAACCCGTGCCGAAGAAAGAGCCCTTGATTACATCAGCCTGGAGAAAAACAATGCCCGTGTGCAGCAGATGAATTTTCACCTGGCTGAATATTTTTTCCGGCAGCAAAACTTTGCCGACGCTGCAAAATATTATGAAGATGCCGGCATTGCCAACCTGAGCAACCGGGAGATTGCCGAAATGAAATTTCACCAGGGGTATGCTTATTTCACCCTGCAGCGCTTCAGCCAGGCCAGGCCGCTGTTCAATACCATACGCCAGCTAAAGGATGATCCCAATTATATCGACGCTAACTACTATTACGGCTTTCTTGCCTTCCGCGACCGGCAGTACAATGAGGCGCTGCAGAGTTTTAAAATAGTGGAGAATGAAAAAACCTATGCTTCGGTTGTACCCTATTATATAGCCCAGGTTTATTATATACAGGGTAAAAAAGACGAAGCATTAAAATATGCCGAAAGCAAACTAAAGGGCGGTAATGCCCAGTATTACGACCGGGAAATGAAGCTGATGCTGGGCCATGGATATTTTGAAAGAAAAGAATTTGCCAAAGCCTTGCCTTACCTGGAAGATTATGTGGCCAAAACTGAAAAGGTGACAAGAGAAAACCTGTACGAGCTTGCTTATTGTTATTATATGGATGGCAAATACAGGAAAGCTATTGACGGATTTAAGCAGTTGGGCGGAAAAGAAGATTCACTCAGCCAGCATGCCATGTATTTGCTGGGTGACTCGTACCTGAAAGTGGGTGAAAAGGCCAATGCAAGAAATGCGTTTTTATTCTGCGCATCCAACAGCAGCAATAAAACGCAGAAAGAAATTTCAAAATTCCAGTACGCCAAACTTTCGTACGAGCTCGGCTACCAGGATGAAGCGCTGAACAGCCTGAGCTCTTTCATTGCCGATTATCCAAACTCAACTTACAGTACAGAAGCAAGAGACCTGATGGTGATGGTGCTGGCTAATACCAATAATTATAAAGATGCGCTGTCGCTGCTGGAAGGTCTTTCGTCGCCAATGTCCAACTCGAAAAAAATGTACCCGCGGATTTTACTGGGCAGGGCCACCGAACTTATCAACGACGGGCAACTGCATGAAGCCGATGCCCTGCTCGATAAAGCACTGAAGGACCCGAACAATGCCTCGGTGCTGCCGTGGGTGAATTTCTGGAAAGGTGAAATTGCCTACCGCAGCAACAAACTTGATAATGCCATCAAACATTACAATGCATACTTAGATGCAGGAGCGCCGGCAAGCGGCGAAGCCAATGCAACAACTATCCGCTACAATCTTGGTTATTGTTATCTGCGCAAAGAAAATTATCCGGCCGCATTGAAATTTTTTGAACAAGTGGGAAAAAATCCGGCGCTGAACTCCGATGTACTCACACAGGATGCTTACCTGCGCAGTGCCGACTGCTATTTTATGAACCGGGAATATGCCCGGGCAAAAGCGATGTATGAAAATGTGATAAAGCTTTCGTGGCCGGCAGAAGATTATGCCACATTCCAAATAGCCATGCTGGCAGGCGTGCGCAGCGCCAATGAAAAAATCAGCCTGATGAACACGATGACAAGAAAATTTCCCACTTCCACGCTGATTGGCGATGCCAATATGGAAATAGCTAACAGCTATCTGGCTGATGAACGTTTCCGGGAAGCCATACCATATTTAAATAATGTACTCAAACTTTCTGCAAACAACAGCCTGAAGCCACAGGCGATGCTGAAGCTGGGTATTGCCAGTTACAACATGAACAATAACAGGGATGCTTTGACGCATTACAAAAACCTGGTGAATCAATACCCCAGCTCACCCGAAGCAGAAGAGGCGCTGGATAATATTAAAACGATATATGTGGCCGATGGCAAACCCGAAGAGTATGCCAACTACATGCGCCAGCTAGGCCGCCCACTGGATGTAAGCACGGAAGATTCACTATCGTGGTCGGCGGCTATCACGCAATATGAAAATGGTAACATCAATGCAGCCCTTACGGCATTCAATAATTATGTACAGCGTTTTCCTGCCGGTGCTTACTTGCTGGATGCAAATTTTTTCCGTGGCGAAATTTATTATGAAAAGAAAGACTGGTCCAATGCTTTAAATGGCTACGAGGCTGTGGCAGAAAGAGCGCCGAACCGCTTTGCAGAAAAAGCCATACTGCAAACTGCCCGGATTCATTTTTTTGAACAAAAGAACTACGCCAAAGCGGAAACTTTTTATGCCCAGCTCAAACAAATTACGGCCGGCCAGGAAAACAGGCTGGAAGCCATGCGTGGGTTGCTGCGCTGCCAGTACCAGCAGCAAAAGTGGAACGAAGCCGTGGAGAATGCAAAAGAACTGGTGAGCCTGAAAGGCAGCAGCACCGATGACAAGGCGCTGGCCAATATGGCGATTGCAAAATCGTACCAGGTGAATGGTCAGTATGAACTGGCCATTGCCAATTACAAATCGGTGGTGACGCTGAACAAAGCAGCGCTGGCTGCCGAAGCCCGCTACGAAATTGCCAGCAGTTGGTTTGCGCTTAACAAGCTTCCCGATGCGGAGAAATCGGCGTTTGAAGTGATTAACAAATCCGGCTCGTATGATTTTTGGGTAACCAAAGCCTACATCCTGCTCGGCGATATTTATTTCAGGCAAAAAGATTATTTCAATGCCAAAGCCACATTCCAGAGCATTGTTGACAATTCTGTTGTGCCTGAATTTAAAAAGGAGGCGCAGGAGAAACTGAGCAAAGTGCTGGAAGAGGAAAGCAAGAACAGCAAGGTGGGAAACAACTGAAAAATTATTGATTACTGATTACTGATTATTAATATGACGAAGT
>Ga0137829_10270486_pt1 | contig 69316 bp, 58 predicted proteins | sample OV2TP2_FD_97737 | JGI IMG/M metagenome (GOLD analysis project Ga0137829, IMG submission 97737) | reverse complement strand
GCACGAGTAAAATGAATGCGAGGAAACCACTGAAGAATAGTTTCCAGAAAATGCTTACGCTGCGTTTCATGTTGAATTTTTTTGTAGCCGGTAGATTTTTTTAAAAAGTAATGATGTTATCGCCGGCATTACTTTGCCGACGCTCAGGTCGGCATTCCGACATTTATCGTCGGAACTATCGTCGTTCCTTGCCCCGATTGTTCGGGGCTCCGTTCAACACCTGTAATTCTGCTGGGCATAACCTGTTGCCGGTTCACAGGTTTCTTTGATTTGTGTTTTTTTTTTGCAATTGTAAAATACTAAATCACCTTTTCAATTCAAGGTTGAATAATGTACAATCAAAGCTAACAAAAGCGGTGGGTATGCCGGATAAGAAACTCTTAAAATTTGCCCGGCAGATTTTTTTCAACAAACTGCCTGTACAGGTTCACATCTTTCAGCGATTTCAGTATATCGAGATTGGCGGCGGTAATGATACTGTAGCTGTACCTGGCGCTGTTGAGCCAGGGAATGATGGTGGTAGTGGCCGGCTGCTTCACGGTGTTGATATAATCAACCGCCTGCTGGGCATTGTCGAACACACCAATCAGCAGAGCCCTGTACTCGGGGTTGATTTCGGTAACGGTGTATTCAAACTGCTTGTTGTAAAATTTGCCGCGGTTGTAAATTGAAAAAGCGTTTTTTGTTTCATTTACCCACACCAGGTCCACCCGGTTCAGCAGCAGCATGGCATAATGCTTGTCGCCTGCATTAAAAGTAAAAGCAGATGCCAGGGGTTTGCTGGTAATGCTGTCGGTTTTTGCCAGCGGCACATTGGTAACTGCCGGCTGCAGCGGCTGAATTTTTACAGGCTCGGTTTTTACCAGCGGCCTGGTAGTTACAGTATCTGTTTTAGCAACCACTGTATCGGTTGTTATTATTTTTTCTTCTTTGGGTCTAACAATATTCAGTCCTGCCAGTTCAGTTTCTATTTGCTGGCGCCTGCTCAGCACATCAATCATTTTTTGCGCCTTGTCGGCCATGGGTGTGCCGGGTCGTTGCGAAATGATTTTCTGCAGCGTTTCTTCCGCCTTGTCGTCCTGCCGTTGTTTTATGTAATACACCGACTCGATGTAGAGCAACTGCGGTGTCCAGTAGTTGCTTCCATAAAGGCTATCGGCTACTGCTTTTTCCGCAAGAGCCTTTTCAAAATCACCCTCGATAAATAAATCGTAAATCTGTTCATAAACTTTGGTGGCATCGGGGTTCTTTTCGCTGCGGGGGTCTTTGCCGGTTGTGATGATTTTAGTCAGCGGGCTGGAAGCATAATTTTCTTCCATCAGTTTTTTCACCTGGGCCGCTTTAGCTTCTTCGCCGGTTTTTTTATAGCAATAGTAAAGTGAGAACAGCGCTTCACCCAGCTTTTCAAATTTTGGAAAACGCTCCGCCAGTTCTTCAAAAATTTTAATGGAAGAATAGCAGTCTTCCAGTTCACCGGTAAGCGCCTTGCCGAGAGTAAACAGTGCCTTGCTCAGTGAATCGTTGGACAGGTTCAGTTTTTCTTCGGTCAGCGGCAGGTTTTCGTACAGTACATCAAAACTAATTTCTCCCGGCGCCAGTGGCGTGTTTGTTTTTACAGTCACATCCTGTGTAAGGCTCGGGATTTTGCTGGCCTGCTGGTAGCTCATGCCGGCGGCTCTGCGCCAATTGTCCACATTGGGCCGGTTGCCCCATCTTGCTTTAAACTCACTCAGCCCTTTTGTGCGCAGCGAAGCATTATAAAAATACCATTCGCCTTTCGATGTGTTGGCGGCGAAAATATCGGTCTGGCCGGCGGGCTGGCTGCCAATGGGCACCAGCACGGCAGGCGTTTCATCTTTAAGCCCCTGTTGTTTTCTGATTTGCCGCACAATTTTTCTAACAAAATCTTTTCGATCATCCTCGCTCATGGCGGCAATCTTTTGCAGGCTGTCCTGGCGTTCGATGATTTCAATCTGCGTGGCGATTTTTCCCAGCACCTCTTTTCTTTTTATCAGCTCATCCTTGTTTTTAAGCGAAGCATCATTCAGGTTTATGCTGTCATAGCTGTTGGAAGCAAGGCGGTATTTTTTTTCTGTAAAAGCAAGTTCTGCCAGTTGCAGCCAGGCTTTGTTTTTCAGGGCTGTATTGTCGGTATTGTATTCAATGCTTTTTGCAAAATAGCCCTGGGCCGCTGCCGGGTTACTGCGCTCCAGTTCCAGTTGTGCAAGGGTGAAATAAATTACGTCGCGGTAGTCAATGTATTTATCCCGCTTTGCCATTTTCAGCAGCCCGGCAATGTTGCGCTCAATCACATTCTCGCCGCTTTTGTTCATGCGTATGGAATGCAGGCGGGCATAGATTTCCATCACGGGGTCAATGGTATGATGAATCACTTTTTCATAAAACTCCTGCGCCAGTTCGTATTTGCCGCAGCGTTCATACAGCTGTGCAATCAAAAATTCCCATCTTGATTTTTCTTTTTTGCTGGTGGCATTGCCCAAAGCTTTGCCGAGGTGTACGGCGGCGCTGTCATACACATTGTTTTTATAAAACCATAAAGCCTGTACTTCTTCCAGGTCGTTGCGAAGCCGCTTGGGAAACACGGGGTCATTATTGAGTGTTACGATGAGACTGGCCGATTCAGCGTATTCTTCCTGTGCAATCAACGTACGTATCAGCCAGATGAAAGCTTCGTTGCGGCTGGGTGGTTCAGAAAAAACTTTGCGGGGCAGGCTGTTTTTTTCTTTGGTGGCAATAGAAAAAGCATCATTGCCATCAAAACGGCTGCCGATGGTTTTGTAATAACCATCCTTTTCTTTATCGGCAAAAGCATAGTTGATAAACTGGAATGTGAGGTAAGCCGAATCGAATTGCCTGCGCAGGTAGTATGCGGCGCCGGTAAGCAGGTACAGGTTATCTATCCAGTCGTTGCGCAGGTCGTGCAGCACAATGCCGGTAGTGGCTTTGTAAATGATGGAGTCGAGCTGTTGCCTGTTTTCCGCTGTGGCATCCAGGCTGTAATTATAAAATGACAGCAGTTCGTTGTAATCATCCACGTGTTTTGCCTTGGCTGCTTCCAGCACCTGGTTCAGCTTGTTGTTGGCATTGAAAAAATAGTTGTAATGAGTAAAAGTGTTTTGAGTAAAACGGCGGGGCAACGTGAATTTTTTTGATTCTGATTTTTCAGAGCCCAGCACCCGGTCGTCAAACTGGCTGGGCTTTTTTATATCGAATGAAAAGCCGAGCTGGGCCAGCCCCGAAGCGGTGGTAAAACAAAGGATAAAGAATAAAGCAGCCGTAATGATATTTCTGTTCAGGTGCATTGCTCGCAATCTAAAGTCTTAATAACTGAAAATCAAATAATTTATTTCAAAATTAGGCAGATTTTTTATCAGGAAATAGTGGCTTTTAGGAAAGCTTTTTCTTAATTTTATTACCCTTTAAAATTCCAGCTTTGAAAATATCCCCTGAATCAACGCTAAAAAGACTGCGCAACCGTTACAGATTGGTAGTGATGAATGACGATACTTACGAGGAAGTGGTGACGTTTAAATTGTCGAGGCTCAGTGTGTATGTTATTCTTAGCACAATTTTTGTCGTTTTGGTAGGACTTACAGTCGCCTTAATAGTTTTCACTCCACTGCGTTATTATATTCCCGGCGCCAGTACTGATTACAGGGTAGCCAGGGAATTAAGACAAATGAAATTCCGGACCGATTCGCTGGAGAGCCAGCTGAAATACCAGGGCCAGTACATCGAGGGCCTGCAGAAAGTGCTGCGGGGCGATATGAACATAGTTCCCGACACGGTGCAGATTGAAGTACCCAAAGAAGAGATTATCGGCAACTAAATACATCAACCTATGTTTAATACTAAAAAACCAGCTCCAGTTATGAGTTCTGAAAAAACAAACGGCAACGGCAGCGGCAGCGGCAATGGTACCACATTGATCAGCGCCGGCACCACCATCAAGGGCGACATCAGCAGCAACAGCGACCTGCGAATTGACGGCACCATCATCGGCAACATCAGCAGCAATTCAAAAATTGTAATCGGCAGCAGCGGCGTGGTGGAAGGCGACATCTTTGGCAACACCGCCGACATCGTTGGCAAAACGTCCGGCACCATCCGCATCAAGGACTTGCTGCAACTGCGCGGCGACTGCGTGGTGAACGGAAATATTTATGCCGGCAAACTGCAGGTGGAGCCAACCGCCACCTTCAACGGGCAGTGCCACATGGGCGCCAACGTGGTGGATATGGCAGCCTGCGAAAACATTTCAATGGCCAAATAGTTTTTTTTCGGTTCTCATTACATTGCTGCGAGCATACGTTCCGGAGAAGAGGAAGTGCTTACTTTTGCCTGAACTGAAAGAAAATTTTCATGAACAGGCAAGCTTACCGTTATTTTTTACCCTCCATTATCATTTTTATTTTTCTCAATGCCTTTGCCCTGCTTTTCAAAAGCACACTGGAATCATGGGGATTTGATTCTTCGGTGGTCATCCTGGGCAACCTGTTGCTTTTTTTAATAAGCTTTGTTTCATTCCGGATGGGGGCAAGGGGTCTGAGTTCAAAAAGCAACCCGCTTTTTTTCCGCATGGTTTACGGCAGTTTTATTCTCAAGCTGCTGCTGCTGGCAGCGGCTGCATTTATTTACATTATGTCGGCAAAAAAGAATGTGAATAAACCGGCGTTGTTCCTGTGCATGGGTCTGTATGTTGTTTATACCTTTATTGAAGTATCTGCATTAATGAAAACAGGAAAGCAAAAAACCAATGCCTAAGAAAGAAACGCCGCTGCATCTACTACAGCATTTTTTACCACCCGGTACTTATGAAGCTGTTGAGGCTTACCTGCACCAGTACAAAATTCATCTCACCATTGCCCGGCAGCGCCGCAGTGTATTGGGCGATTACCGGCATCGCACCCATGTACACAATCACCGCATCAGTGTAAACGGCAACCTGAACGCTTATGCCTTCCTCATTACCCTGCTGCACGAAATTGCCCACTTGCTCTGCTTTGAGCAGCACGGAAACAAAGTGGCCATGCACGGCAGGGAATGGAAAATGATGTACGCATCCTTGCTGAAACAGTTTCTTGAAAACAAAATTTTCCCGGCAGATGTGGAAAAGGAATTATTGCTGTCTTTAAAAAATCCTGCTGCCAGCAGTTGTGCCGAAGATGACCTGGTGCGGGTGCTGCGCAAATACGATGTAAATAAAAACGACAGCAGGCTGGTGGAAGAAATCCAGGAAAACAGCCTCTTCCGCATTGATAACGGCCGCCTATTCAAAAGGGGCAGTCTGCAACGAAAAAGAATAAAATGTGTGGAAGTGAAAACAGGGAGAGTTTATTTGTTCAGCCCGGTGTATGAGGTGGAGGTGGTGGAGTGATGGTTAAATGGTTTGATAGTTGGATGGGTAGATGGTTTGATGGTTAAATGGTTAGTTGTTTTTTTTGGTGCTTCAATTCCCCTTTATACGATCAGGTATTTTAACAATTTAGCAATTAAACAATTTAACAATGCAACAATGAAGCAATGCAACAATGAAGCAATGCAACAATGCAACAATCTAACCATCTAACCATCCAGTTCCTTCAACATCCAAATACTGCAGCCCGTGTGTCCGCTGTTGCCCATGGGGCCGGGCAAATATTCAAACCTGAATTTTTCATACACCTTCATTGCCTGCTTCAGTTCGGGCATGGTTTCAAGATAAATTTTTTTAAAACCGTTTTCCTTTGCCGCTTCTATGCATTTTTCAATCAATGTTTTTCCCAGGCCAAGACCACGGGCTTTGGGCAGCAGGTACATTTTTACAAGCTCACAGGTGTCAGGTGGAAGCCCTTCGGTGGGATAAATACCTCCGCCGCCCACCATTTCGCCATCCAGTTCTGCAATGAAATATTTTGACCGTGCTGTTTGAAATACTTCGAATAAAGTATCGGTTGTGGGGTCGTAGTACACGGTGTTAGGATGATTGGCACCGAATTCGGCCAGTGTATCACGTACAATTTTTGCCAGCGCCGGATTATCCTCCTGCCGGATATTTCTGAAATAAATCACCAGGCGAAAGTAAAAAAATATCAGGCAGGCCTGAAGGAAGGAAATTTTGCTGTACGCTGTTTCAAAATTTGAATAGCCTCTTCCTGTGAAGTAAAACTGTTGTTGAGGTTGACAAGCCGGTTGGCAATTTTATCGTAGCGCTTCGTCATCAGGTAGTAAAAAAGATGGAGGTAATGTATGCCATCAAACACCAGCGATTTTTCCCTGGCCAGGTTGTTTTTTTCTTTTATAAACAAAGCCGGCATTTCACTGAAATGGGCGCCGGGCCGCAAGTGATGCATCAGGTGATAGCCGTCGTTCCAGCATTTTTTGTTGTACGACGTATTGATGCAGGTATAACAGTTGCGATACATATTGTCCGGCTCGACCGGATCCACAAATGCATGCTGTGTCCAGTTGCCCAGCATCATTACCAGCCGCGAAAGCAGGAAGGGAATGATGAGCACCCAAATGGCTGCTTTCAGGTTAATGAAACACATGGCAATGCAAAAGACAAAGAAAGCACCTTCGCCATAGGTGAGCCGCATGTAATATTTTTTCTTTTTCCGGTTGAAGAGGTACATAAATGTATCCATGAAACCGAGGAAAATAAATTTGAGATAGTATTTGAGGAAATCGATGAGGGAGTCACGCCGGTAAGGCAGGGTGCTGCTGGCATCATCTTCCATATTGTTTTCTTCGTGGTGCATGCCCACATGATGTACAAAATAGGTTTCGGGTGTGTGACCAAAAAAAGGGCAGACAAACCAGGTGATGTATTTGTTCAGCCAGTTGTACTTTTTTTTGAACAGGCGGCGATGCGTGATGTTGTGCAGCATCAATCCGAAGGGCCCCCGCAGTTTTATATGCCCGATGAAAAACCATATCCCAAAGACCACCCACCACCAGGCGCCGGGAAATACCGGGAAGAACAGTAAAATGCCCAAAGGGATAACGGACAGATGAATCCACGAAAGCAGTTTGATAAATGGCAGGTCCCTTTTATCATTGATAAACCGGAGCCAGAATTTTTCAAAAGGAGTGAAAGATACCGGTGTTTTGTAAACCGGGTCAAGTAATACGCCGAGTTGTTTCATTAAGCTGGTTTAATCAGAACCTGGGGTGAGATGTAAACATCCGAAAATAAGGAATAATTGTCAGCCGGCCGACATTTATTTTTTACACGTAAATGAAAGGGGTATAAAGGTGAAATATGAAGAAACATTCAGAAGTTGATAAGGGAAACGATTTGTTCAAGATAAAGCTGATCCGTTTCATCGAAATGCTTCAGTTCAGCACTGTCAACATCTAGCACAGCCACAACAACACTGTTGCGGATAACCGGCACCACAATTTCGGATCTGGATAAACTGCTGCAGGCAATATGCCCGGGAAATTTTTCTACTTCAGGTACAATCAGTGTTTCGGCTTTCGCCCAGCTTGTGCCGCATACGCCTCTGCCTTTTTTTATTCTTGTGCAGGCTACCGGGCCCTGGAAGGGCCCTAAAACCAGTTCATCATTTTCACTCTCCGTAGATTTAGTGCCGCTAGGTTTTACCAGATAAAAACCCACCCACAGCCAGCCGAACTGTTCCTTCAGCGCTGCAGCCACATTAGCCAGGTTGGCAATCAAATCGGGTTCTCCTGCCAGCAAACCTTTTATTTGGGGAAGCAATGACTGGTATTGTTCTTCTTTGGTGCCTTTTGTTATGATGAGGTCTTCCGCCATGAGGCAAAGATATTTTGAATTGGTTTTTTAATTTATCCATAAATAAATCCTGCACCGGCAGGATTAATAATCATTTTATCAAAAGGGGAAATGTACTTTCAGAATTTAGAAACCAACGCTGTTCAGCTAAAATCCAATATCCAATCCCGATTGCAATCGGGACTGCAATCTAAAATCGAATCACGCCACCGCTTTCTTCACCAGTTCAGCCGCTTCGCTCAGCAGGATGGCTGATTGCACCTTCAGCCCGCTTTCGTCAATCAGTTTTTTGGCTTCTTCGGCATTGGTGCCCTGCAGCCGCACAATGATGGGCACATGGATGTTGCCCATGTTTTTATAAGCATCGATCACACCCTGCGCCACCCGGTCGCAGCGGACGATGCCGCCGAAAATGTTGATGAGAATTGCTTTTACTGCCGGGTCTTTCAGAATAATTTTAAAACCGGCCTCCACTGTTTGTGCGTTGGCTGTGCCGCCCACATCGAGGAAATTGGCCGGCTCGCCGCCGCTGAGTTTTATCATATCCATGGTGGCCATTGCCAGCCCGGCGCCGTTTACCATGCAGCCTACATTACCATCGAGCTTTACAAAATTCAGGTTGTATTTACCGGCTTCCACTTCGGTAGGGTCTTCCTCGTTTACATCACGCATGGCTGCCAGGTCGGGATGCCGCATCAGCGCATTTTCATCCAGGTTCATCTTGCAGTCCACGGCCACTATTTTATCGTCGGCCGCTTTGAACAGCGGGTTTATTTCAAGCATGGAGCAATCGAGTCCCACATAGGCGTTGTATAAATTGGTAACAAACTTCACGCAGTTTTTAAATGCAGTGCCGCTGAGGCCGAGGTTGAATGCAATTTTTCTTGCCTGGAACGGCTGCAGTCCATCGGCCGGGTGCACCCACTCTTTAAAAATTTTTTCCGGTGTGTTGTGCGCCACGTCTTCAATGTTCATGCCGCCTTCGGTGCTGTACATAATCACATTCTGCCCCTTGCTGCGGTCGAGCAGGATGGAGAGATAAAACTCTTTTCTTTCCGCCGGCCCGTCGTAATACATATCCTGCGCTACCAGTATTTTATTCACCACTTTCCCGTTCGGCCCCGTTTGCAGTGTTACCAGCGTGCCGCCGAGTATTTTCTGTGCAAAATCAACTACTTCATCCAGGCTTTTGCCAACCTTCACGCCATTGATGCCGGTCTCTTTAATTTTTCCTTTACCGCGGCCGCCGGCATGTATCTGTGCTTTCACTACAGCAAAGGGGCTGCCGAACTGTGTTTTGATTTGCCGGTAGGCTTCTTCCGCTTCATGCACAGTGGCGCAGGCAATACCTTCCTGCACGGGCACATTGTATTTTTTCAACAGCTCCTTGGCCTGGTATTCGTGAAGATTCATTGTAAAAAATTTCCGGCGAAGATAAAGATTGTGGTCGTAAAAAATACGTGAGTCGTGAGACGTGAATCCTGCTTGCTCTTAAGTTTCGGCGGGCTGTTATGAGTGGTGAATTTTTTTTGATGCCGGGAAATGCTGCCATAATTCCGGATGCAAACATTTAATTCCAATACCGGCAGCGATAGATTAATTTATTAAGGGCTGTAAAACCCCGGGATAAAAATTTAAAACAAAAGAATTGTATTTATTGATGGCAAAGCATTCGCCTGATTATTTCCCCAGCATAGGAAACAATCTTTTTATATCCTCGTCTTTGGGTTGAGCGCCGTACTCACATATCTCAAAAGCTTCTGCATTTTTTATCGCTGCTGCTTTTTCTGCTCCGTACCATTTTTCCAATGCTGCTTTTACCGGTGGAATAATTTGAGTCTTTCTCGTTTCAGCCAGCCATTTTATCCGTTCCATTTTATCTTTCGGCACCCTGTCTTCATAATGGCCTATCCACGGCAGCCATTCATACATCTGCGATTCATGGGCATCCAACGCTGCCATCTTTTTATCAAAAACATGGCTGATATCAACGGCTATATCCGGGCGGAAAGAATTTGGCCGCTGAAAGCGATCCTGGAAATAAAGAAACACCGGGTTCTTTTTCAGCGCAGGTGCTTCAGGTGCAATATTCGGCACGGCCACCATATAGGCCGCATCCTGCACCAGCACACCCGTATAGCGGTGATCAGGGTGATAATCATTTGGCCGGGGCGCTATTACTATATCCGCATTCCATTCCCTGATTTTTTTTATGATCTGCAGCCGCACTTCCAGCGTGGGCATTAAAAGCCCGTCGTGGTTATCCAGTACATCATACACTACACCCAGCCGCATGCCGGCTTCTTGCGCTTCAGCAAATCGCCGTTTAGCTAATTCAGTACCGCCGGAGAACTGATGACCTGCATCGCCATTGGTAACGGAAACAAATTTTACCGCATGACCCATTTGTGCAAACAGGGCAGCCGTACCACCACCGTCGTCATCACAGTCATCCGGATGGGCGCCGATCATAATGATGCGCACCTTTGAAGTGTCGTTCTGTGCCGTTGACCTGGGCGAAGTTGAAAAAATCACAAACAGGAGACAGCATAAATAATTGCAAATTGATTTCATAAAAAAAGTTTTATGCTTTATCATTGAACAATATCTGCATGAAGTTAATGGTTAAAAAATTCAGAAGTCCTGTCTGTGCATTTACAAACAGGACTTTTGATTCATTTGAGGCCCCAGGTATTTTCGTGCCTTCTCACTTCACCGGCGGTTCATAGCCGGCAATATTCACCGGGAAATGGCGGCTGGTAGCATTGTTCTTTTTAAGTGTTTCCTGCAGGGTTTCTGCCACAGCTCTTAAACTGCGGCCATCGCTTTCATCATAGTCATTCATGGCAAGCGCATCGGCTTCACGCATGGCGGCGGCAGGGTCATCGAGGTATAAATAAATTTTGGCCAGGTTGTAATAACTCGCATAGCGAAGTTTACGGGCTTCTTTATCAGAGCTCATATAAACCGTTTTCACTTTTTCATAGTAAGCAATCACTGGTTTCAGTTTTTCCTTCACTTTATCGAGCGGCTCATCAGGATTTACCAATATAATGGCGTTTTTAAAATTATTCCATGCTTTCTGCTGCTCGCTGTATTCCGGGTGTTTTTTGTTGTTGAGCACCCAAAAGATGTCATTCACTCTTTGAATGGCATAGCCGTAACGGCTGTTCAACATGCTGTTCAGCTGGCTGATTACCGAATTCATCAGTTGTTTGGCAAGATTTGATTTTATTTCAAGCGATTTAGTATTGAAATAACTACCCGCTTCCGCGGCGTTGGAAAACTCCGGTGTTTTGTAGCTCCGCTTGTTTTCCCGGTCAAACAACATGTAATTACTGAGCACGGTATTTCCTTTGTAATCGTAAATGCTGGCACGTGCACTAAAGGAATAAGTCAGCTCGGTGGAGAAAAAAGATTTGCGGGTCTCCACATTCTGCCGGTCTTTTTTTATTTCCACCCGTTCTTTAGTTTCTGTTTTTTCGATCACAATGTCGTCGAGCATGGCCAGCACCGTGATGTGCCCGGTGCCGCTTACTTTTTTTAGTCCTTCAATATTTACCAGGTTTTCATAATTAAGGGTGGAATAACCCAGCCCAAGTGATGGCGAAGCTTCCAGTCGTACATTGAAAGTTTTGTAATTGCCGGGCAGGGGCTCATCTGGAAAATTACGATATGAAACGGTGAAATTGAACCTGTCAAGGTCAACCCGCTGTGCAGCAAGTGAAAAATAAATAAGCAAGGTGAGGGTTGTAAACAGATTTTTTTTCATAAGAATTGGATTTTGGCTTACAAATTGTTGTAAAGCGGATGAATAATAACGCTTATGAGTGGTAAAAATTGCCCCTTTTTAACCTCTTGTAGTTGCACTGGAGTTCATCATCACCCGGGATTTAAAACAGAACAGGAACTGATTTTGATATCGTAAAACCCAACTATTTAAAACCTCTCCGTTCCCTTTACTCCGTTTTTACTTTTCAGCATCCATTGAAGAGCCGTAATTGTTAAGGTTCAAAATTTACGGTTATGAGAATGTTTTTACTCAAAACAAGACTGATAGTCATTTTGGTCTTTGTCTTCACCCGATTATCTGTCAGCGCCACTACATTCCCGATTAATGTCAGCTTCAGCGGCGTGCAGGAGGCGCCACCTAACGCATCCACCGCCACCGGAACATTTGTGGGCACGTACAACGATGCCGCCGATAGTCTCATTTATACGGTTACCTTCAGCGGATTGTCGGCCAATGTAACGGCTGCGCACTTTCATGGTTATGTTCCTCCCGGAATTGCCGGCCCGGTCATCATTGCGCCGGGTGGATTTCCTACGGGAGTGATGAGCGGAAGCTTTACCGACACACTGGTGCTTACCGCCGGGCAGGAAGACAGCCTGAAAATGGGTCTTATTTATTTTAATATCCACACTTCGGCATTTCCCGGCGGCGAAATAAGAGCGCAGATTTTTTTGCAGGATGCCTCTTTTGTTTTGCCTGACATCAATTGCCCGAACGATACTACCACTAATGCCGATACAGGTCTTTGCTCCGATACGGTTGCATTTACTGCCACCACTACTGCCGGCACACCCACCCCGGCTTTGTATTACCGCATCGGAACCGCGGCCATTTCTTCGCCACATGTTTTTCCTGTGGGCACCACTACTGTAATTGCAACTGCATTAAATACTGCAGGCTTCGACACATGCTCGTTTAATGTGACGGTTCGTGATGTGCAGGCGCCGGTTATCAGTTGCCCGGCAAATATTACTGCGCCCAACGATTCCGGCCAGTGCGGGGCAGTGGTAAATTTTTCGGCCACAGCCACCGATAATTGTCCCGGTGTTACGGTAGTTGTCGCTCCGGCATCGGGCAGCTTTTTCCCCGTAGGCACTACTACCGTTACCGTAACTGCTACCGATGCATCCGGCAACACATCTACCTGCTCATTTACCGTGACGGTAAACGATGTGGAGCCGCCGCGGATTGACAGCCTTGCGGTAAGCCGGCCCATTCTATGGCCGCCCAATCATAAAATGAAAAACGTGATGGTGAATTATACCAGCAGCGATAATTGCCCGGGGCAGATCAATTGCTCACTCACCGTATCAAGCGATGAACCCGAAAACGGGTTGGGCGATGGTGACACAAGCCCCGACTGGCAGGTGTTGAACGATCACCTGGTGAAGCTGCGTTCCGAAAGATCGGGCACCGGCGACGGCAGGCTGTATATCATTGTTGTTTCCTGCACCGACCAGCATGGCAATACAAGTACTGACACTGTAACGGTGCTGGTACCGAAGAGCCTGTTCTCTGCCATCATTAGGGATCTCATTCACCAGTATGGCATCAATGGCAACGGGCCGCGTTCATTCCCGGGGGCGTCGGGTCTGCCTGCCGATGTCAGCAGCAATATGGTAATATTGAATGAAAATGACGAGGAGAACATTACGCTTGTGCGCATCTATCCCAACCCCAGCCGCAGTTATTTTACAGTGAACATTGAAACCACCAATGAAGCAGAACCAATCAGCATCCGCGTGGTGGATATTGCCGGCAGGGTGGTGGAAGTGAAGAATAAAATCACCGGCAGCCAGTCGCTCCGTATCGGCAGCCACCTGAGAACAGGGATTTATATTGCCGTAGTAAGGCAGGGCGACAATGTAAAAACGTTCAAACTGTTAAAACAGGAATAGCCCTATGAACTTTCATTTTAACAGGCAGCGGCGATGAGCCGCTGCTTGTTTTTTTTGGGGGTAGGAAATTCCCCCCGGCTTACCCGATTATATGTTTGCCCTTCGTCTCGTTCTTCAAACCGGATTTTGCAGTTGCCTGAAAAATCTGCCTGAGGGTCTGAGGGTAAACGCAGGGATGTCGGAGTTAACCTGTCAGAACCTACTTGTGCCAACCACAATTTGAATGGTTCAGCTTTGGGTGATGGGATTGACTGGATAATTCTTAAAAGCCCCTTTGTGTCTGCTGCTTGTACCTTGCGTCTTTTACCGTCAGCGGCTTCCATTTCAACCAGGGTACAAATTGTACCCCAGTTGTTTTTTAGCTGTTCATCCCGGCTGAGCATCTTTTTTATATACTGCTTTACATCCGAACTTTCAGTCAAAATTTCAACAACGTCCTGTACTGAAAAATACCATTTCTGTTCGGCCTCATTCCAGGCTGTTCTTATTTGCCTGCTTTCAAAAAGTTTTATGTTGCTCATGTCCAGATTTAATAAGAAACAGTAAAAGAAAATAAAGTGTATAACTGGCCTGCAATGACGAATTCTTTCTACCCAGTGCCTGTGCCGGTGATGAAACTGGCTTTGGTTTTTTTTGTACTCTTGTGAAAAACTATCCTTAGCTTTTAAATAAAAATACTGAAATCTATACACCGATTAAAGCGGGACAGTTTATAAGTATGCATTAAAATAGCAACTTGTTTTTTCAACAGCCATCCAACAACGTCGCAAAAAATATTTCAGCAATTCCCCTATTGCTTTTTCATCGTATCAGCCGCCGCAGGCATTTGCTGTTGGCTGCCCATCATATTCATCATATCCGCCGGCTGCATAAAGCTCCAGTGCTCCACCGCTTTGCCGTCTTTGAATTTTGTTAGTTCAACGGCGGCCATATCATATTTGCTGCCGGCCTTCATACCCATCATATCTTTTGAAAGCGTGCCGGTAAAGCGCAGCCACGACATCACAAACTCATCATCGGCCATTTCTTTGATGATGATGGTGGTGTCACTTTCAAGACCCTCCACCATTCTTTCAAATTCGGCACGGGCATTGGCCAGCCCCCTGATGTCGCCGGTTTCCCCGGCATGATCCACAAAATCTTCGGCAATGTAGTCGCCCAGCTTGCTGAAATCTTTTGTTTCAAAAGACTTGATAATTCCATGGTTGGCCTCCAGGTTCTTTTTGGCTTGTTCCGACTAACCTCCCCCGTTGCTGCAGGATGTAACAAAGAAGGCAAATGCAATGGGAATTAAGAAGCTAAGTTTTTTCATGATTTTCGTTTTGGGTTAAAAAAAAATTGTGCGGGCAGGAAACACTTCTCATAAGGCGATACCGGATTTACCGGCCTGTTAAGATAAAAATTTCCGGAATCAAACCGGGCAATTTTTCTTTATTCTTACTTTCACACGATGCAGGCACTCACATTTGGCGGCATCGAAACCGTTATTCATCAAGCAGTGGCCGACCCGGCCATAATGAACCCGGATGATGCCATTGTGCAGGTAACGCTTGCCGGCATCTGTGGCTCCGACCTGCATGTGTATCACGGCGGGGAAAGCGGGCTGGATGAAGGCACGGTAATGGGACATGAGTTTACAGGAGTAGTAGTGGAAACCGGCAGCGCTGTGAAAAAAATTAAAAGAGGTGCAAAAGTGCTCAGCCCATTCACTACTTCCTGCGGCGAGTGTTACTATTGTCGCACCGGGCTTACCTGCCGTTGTGAGAAAGGAAATCTTTTCGGCTGGGTGCAGGGCGGTGCCGGTTTACACGGCGCACAGGCGCAGTATGTACTTGTGCCGATGGCTGATTCTACCCTTATTCCCTTAAGCAATGATTTGAGCGAAGAAAAAGGATTGCTGCTGGGTGATGTTTTTTCCACCGGTTATTTCTGTGCAGAGAATGCGGGAGTAAATGAGAATGGCGTGTATGTGGTGCTGGGTTGCGGCCCGGTGGGCCTGATGACGATCATTGCAGCTAAACATTTGGGCGCCGGAAAAATTTTTGCCATTGATTATTTACCCGAAAGACTGGCGATGGCAGAAGAATTTGGCGCCGTGCCCTTGCATCCATCATTTGAAAATGTAAAAGAAAAAATATTGTCTGCCACTGCCAGCCGCGGCGCCGATGCCGTGATGGAAGTGGTGGGCAGCCCCGAAGCCCTGCGGCTGGCAATAGATTTAGTAAGACCCGGCGGCACCATTTCATCCGTTGGTGTGCATACGGCAAAGCATTTTTCATTTTCTCCGGGTGAGGCTTATGATAAAAACCTCACTTATAAAATCGGCCGTTGCCCGGCCCGATTTTATGCTGACAAACTTTTGAGAGAAGAAATTGTGCAGCGTTACCCGCTTGAAAAAATCATCACCCACCGCTTTGCCCTGTCGGATGGCGCCAGGGCGTATGAGGTGTTTGATAAAAAATTGGATGGCTGCATCAAACCGGTATTGCAGGTGCAGTGATGATATTTCAACGGGGATTGTTACCTCGGGATGAAAAAGCCAATTTGGTTTAACCGCCAATTTTTCCAATGAGATATTTCGATGATTGCCTTTTTTTCTTCTCAACACCGCTACGCAGTCTCTCGGACTGGTTGTAATTGTCCATCATGCCCTGCATCCTGAAGTTGCCCCTTCTTCTTTTTTTATTGTAATGAGTAAAAGGGTAAACAGCCTGGGGCTGGTTTTGCATCATAACGGGAACTGAATATGTTACCGGGTTGCGGTATTTCTGTTTTCCTTTCTTTGCTTTCTGTGCATTGCTTATTAAAGCGGCAGAAAGCAGAACAGCACAAAAAATCAGCTTTTTCATAAATGTTTTTTTATAAATCAGCTTCACGGGTAAATTGTTACCCTTTATTGCAAGGAAATTTTTCATGGACAATTGTAATTCCTTTTTAAAACCCTTCATTCAATTGCAGCTAAAAATTTTTGTCCGGGCCGAAGGCTTCCTTCGAAGATCACAAAGTATTCTCCGGAGTAATCCCACATGACCGTCGAAGAGTCTTCGTACTGTTGGGAAATGGCTTGCATGGAGAGTTGCGGAAAGGAAAATTTTAATTTAGTCGAAGGGTCATGTTGTGCCGGTACTCTGACAAAGTACGGCAAGAGGGGGATTTATTATTAGCGAATGGTAATTTCCGGGAGAAGCAGTAAAAAAATATTCTTAGCTTAGCCCTTTTTCAATTACAGTTTAGGGATGCCCATAATAAAATTCACCTATGCGCTGAAAAGATTTTTTCCCGGTCTGAAAGACATTCCTGCCGAAGGAAAATCTTTCGCCGAACTTTTCAAAGAAATTGAATCCCGCTACCCGGGCTTGTCTGCCTATGTACTCGATGAACAGGGCAGCCTGCGCCGGCATGTGAATATTTTTATTGACGGCAAAATGATAAATGACCGCAATACCCTGAAAGACCCGTTTGCCGTGAACAGCGAGATTTATATCATGCAGGCTTTATCAGGCGGCTGAACCAAAACTATACGATTATGAAACCAACGCTTCTCCTCGGTACCCGCAAAGGTTTTATTGCGTACCGCTTCCAGGATGGAAAATGGAAATCAGAAAATCTTTCTTTTGAAGGCATTCCCGTTTCTATTGCTTTTGCTGATGCAAGAACCGGCACCTGGTGGGCTGCCCTTGACCACGGGCACTGGGGTGTCAAGCTTCACCGCTCAACCGACAGGGGAAAAACATGGGAAGAACTGACCGCTCCTGCTTACCCCGAAGGCGAGGAAGTAAAAGATAGCATGCCTGCCACAACCCGGTATATCTGGGCTATGGCACATGGTGGGAAAAAATTTCCTTCAAGAATATGGCTTGGTACCGACCCCGGTGGTTTGTTTGTGAGTGAAGACGACGGAAAGAGTTTTCAGCTGGTGGGGTCACTGTGGCATCATCCCACACGCAAAGAGGGTTGGTTTGGCGGCGGCCGTGACCTGCCAGGCATTCATTCCATCGTGGTAGACCCGCGGGATGAAAATCATATTCACATCGGCATCAGTTGTGCCGGTGTGTTTGAAACCACCGACAGTGGCAATACCTGGCAAATTCGCAATAAGGGTATGCGTGCCGACTTTCTGCCCGACCCCAATGCCGAAACAGGATACGACCCGCACATTGTTGTAGCAGCGCCTTCTGACCCTGATGTGCTGTGGCAGCAGAATCACTGCGGCATTTTTCGCATGGCAAATGGTTCAAAGGAGTGGATAGACATAAGCCAGCCCGAAGGTCCTGCCCGGTTTGGTTTTGCTATTGCTGTGGCTGAAGATAATCCTGAACAGGCCTGGGTGGCGCCGGCACACAGCGACATGAACCGGAGTGCCATCAAAGGCGCTCTTTGCATTTGCCGCACCGATGATGGCGGAAAAACATGGAAACAGCAACGTAAAGGATTACCGCAGGAAAATTGTTTTGATATAGTGTACCGTCACTGTCTTGCAAGTTCCGGCGATGCTGTTGCATTTGGCACCACCACGGGCAATTTATTTTTTTCACCCGACCGCGGTGAAAGCTGGCAGGCGCTGAATAATTATTTGCCCATGGTGTACTCGGTGCAGTTTGCAGATTAGAACTACCGGGTTTCAGTTTCCTGATGAGGAACCCGGGTTAATCACTTCTTGATAATTGGTGAACATTTATCTTTGTTCGTTGAGCATTGAGCATTGAGCACTGAGCGTTTTCAACTCCAAATAAAAAATGTTCAATATTCAATATTAAATTTTCAATGCTCCATGATGATGAATCCTCAATCATAACCGTGTTGACCGGCTATCAAATCACTGTCATCCTGTTTTTGAAAAGAACTTATCTTGCGAACGCTGTGAACTCCATTGTTTAACTACCGCATTTAAATCGTTATGAAAAAAATATTTCTTGCCTGCTTTGCATTTGTATTTTTTCTTTTTGCCCATGCGCAGGAAAATTCACTTGCAGCCAATGATTACCAACAGGCAGAAAGCATGCTGGGGTATAATGTACAGCCATTTATTGACCGGGGAAGCGTAAACCCTAACTGGCTGGGTGAAGATAAATTCTGGTACCGCGTACTCACGGCAAATGGCAGTGAATTTATACTGGTTGATTGTGCAAAGGGAACAAAAACTCAGGCTTTTGACCATCAAAAATTAGCTTCAGCTCTTTCTTCCGTCACTGGAAAAATATACACATCCTCCATGCTGCCGTTTCAGGTTTTCAGTTATGCGGAAGATGGTAAGTCCATCAGCTTTCGTGCCGGGGATAAACAGTGGAAATGCAGCTTGACCGACTATAGCTGCACCGGGGATAAATCAAAAACAACGGAAAACACAGCCGGCCAGCAACAGGGCTTTGGCCGAAGAGGAGGCCGTTCACCCGAAGTGCTTTCACCCGATGGCAGCAAAGCAGCCTTTATCAGGAATTTCAACCTGTGGATCCGCGATGTAAAAAGCGGCACGGAAACACAACTTACTTCAGATGGCGAAAAAGATTTTGGCTATGCCACAGACAATGCAGGCTGGCGGCAAAGCGAACGCCCCGTATTGCGCTGGTCGCCCGACTCAAAGAAAATTGCCACTTTTAAACAAGACCAGCGCAAAGTGGGCGACATGTATCTTGCAACCACTCAGGTGGGTCATCCTGAATTGAAAGCATGGAAATATCCGCTGCCGGGCGATGAACATATTCCAATGATTCACCGCTGCATTATCAATACAGATGAACCCCAAGTGATTTTCTTCAATATGCCACCCGACCCGCACCGTGCCTCGCTCAGCGATGATATTTCGAGCAGCGGCACATTTGATGATGTGGACTGGAACCCCGATGGCAGCGAGCTGGCTTTTCTTTCCAACTCAAGAGACCATAAGCATGTCAGGATGCGTATTGCCAATGCAGCCACCGGTGAAGTAAGGGATGTGTTTGAAGAAACCGTGGCTACCCAGTATGAATCGGGCTGGGGAACCATCAACTGGCGCTATTTACCTAAGACAAAAGAGTTCATCTGGTTTTCTGAAAGAGATAACTGGGGACATCTTTACCTGTACGATGCCGTTACCGGCAAACTGAAAAACCAAATCACCCGGGGCGAATGGCTGGTGGCTGAAATATTGAAAGTGGATGAAACTGCCCGCCAGATATTTTTCTATGCTTTTGGCTTGCAAAAAGAGAATCCCTATTTCGGGCAGGTATATAAAATCGGGTTTGATGGCAAAGGAATGATTTTGCTTACACCAGAAGCCGGTTATCATGATGTCCGTATTTCGCTATCAGGAAATTATTTTATTGATACGTATTCCAAACCCGATGTGCCGCCGGTAACTGTACTGCGCAATTTCAGTGGCAAAATGGTTCTTGAACTGGAGAAAACGGATGTATCGCGGCTGAAAGCCAAAGGATGGAAACCGCCCATGCCGGTAACAGTAAAAGCTGATGATGGTAAAACCGACCTGTATGGATTGCTTTATACTCCCACGGATTTTAACCCGGCCAAAAAATATCCGGTCATTGACTATATCTATCCCGGGCCGCAGGGCGGCAGCATGGGTGGATTCTGGGGATTTACCGCTTCACGGGGCGATCACCAGGCGCTGGCTGAGCTTGGCTTCGTTGTACTGGTACTTGAAGGCACCGGCAATCCGCTTCGTTCAAAAAGTTTTCATGACATGTACTGGCCCGACATGAGCACAAACACATTGCCCGACCAGGTGGCCGGCATTCGCCAACTGGCAAAGCGTTATTCTTATATTGACACAACCCGTGTCGGCATCTGGGGACATTCGGGCGGCGGCTTTGCCACGGCGGCTGCCATGTTCAGGTATCCTGATTTCTTCAAAGTGGGTATTTCAGAATCGGGCAACCATGACAACCGCAACTACGAAGATGACTGGGGCGAACGCTATATTGGTTTGCTCACCAAAGGTGCCGATGGCAAAGACAATTATGAAGCGCAAGCCAACCAGACGTATGCAAAAAATCTGAAAGGAAAGCTGATGCTCGCACATGGATTAATGGATGATAACGTGCCGCCCTACAACACCTGGCTGGTAGTGGAAGCCCTTACCAAAGCCAACAAAGATTACGACCTGGTGATTTTTCCCAATGCAGCGCATGGCTTTGGCACGTACTCACCGTACATGATGCGCAAGCGCTGGGATTATTTTGTCAAACATCTTTTGGGTAAAGAACCGCCGAAGGAATACCAGTTTGAAACAAAGACCGACCCGCGGAATACGGCGCAGTTGCCGTTTTGATTATTTGCGTACTTGCGAGCCCTATAACATCGGGGCGCAGCAAACTCCAGGAAAAATTTTTTTGGGAGTCAGCTTTTGTACTGCTATTAAACTGCAATTGCGACGCTCCGTTCAACTGTAGGAATTCTATGCAGCCAATGGCGTATTGTCCAGCACAGTCATGAGATTTAGTTATACACAATCCGGGTATTTAGCTTAACCGGAGTTACAGAAGTTGAACGGAGCGTCGCAAGTAAAGCTTAACCGGAGTTGCTTCAGCCGGCTAACAAATAATTTCATTGATAGTTCATGTAGCCGGTAGCATGTGTTAATGAGCAGGAGATCAAATCCAAATCTTCCTGTGGGGAGTGGGGGGGGGTCAAATCATCTTCTTCCTCCACTTTCCGCTTCGTAAATAAAAAAATGCCGGTACAAACATACAGGTCCAGTAAAGCCACTCACTCATCCAGCCGTAATTAATGGAGAGTTTTAATTTTTCCATGACGACATATACATAGATGCAATAGAAAATGATGGCAAAAAATTCGATGAGGAAGGTGACTTTCGTATTGCCCGTGCCGGTGACAGCGTGCAGCCATACTACGGAAAACGACATTAATATCATGGCCAGCGATACTATGCGGATGACGGGGATGCCTGCTTTGATAAATTCATCACCCTGCCCGAAGATGGAAAGAAATGCCTGCGGAAACAGGTTGAGAAACAAACAAAGAATAAGTGCAATGCTGGTGCTAAGCCTGACTATCTTATTGATGACATGAATTACCTGGTCCTGCCTGCCCTGCCCGATGATATTGCTCACCATGCTGTTGCTGGTGCTGGCAAAGGCCCAGCTCATACAACCGAAGATGCCGAACACATTTCGCATCACGTTGCTGATAGCCTGCGGTGTATCGCTGGGCTGGTTGCGTTCGATAAGCAGGAAAAAAAATTCCCAGCTGATGATGCTGATGGCATGCTGAAACACCAGCGGCGCCGACATGGACGTAATGAGCGATGCATTTTGTTTATCCCAGCGCAGGCTTTTGAACAGTGCATATTGTTGCGTAATTCCTTTCTGGTGAATGACAAGGTAAATAACAAACATGCCGGTAAACTCGGCAATGATGGAGGCATAGGCGGCGCCGTTGAAACCCAGTTCAGGCAAACCAAGTTTTCCAAAGATGAGCGTATAATCAAATACAATATTGGCAAGGGCTTCGGCCAGCGTGCCCATAATCATGTACTTGCTTTGATTGATGCCCACAAGCAAAGCATTGCGCAATTGATATATGTAAAGAAAGGGCAAACCCCAGATGCGGATTTTCAGAAAGCTGATGGCCATCCCGGCTTTTTCCGGCTCATGCATGATGGACCGGAGCAGGGGTGGTGTGATTGTATAAGAAACAACAATACCGATGGCTGCAATCAACAGCGCAGTAAAAATTCCCTGGTTGAAAATTTTTCCAATCGCATCCGGCTTGTTTTCGCCGGCGCGACGGCTGATGAGCGCCAGCAGCCCGTTATTCAGCGCAAAACCGATGGAAGCAAAAATAAGATAATACACACCGGTGATACTGGCCACGGCAAGCGTGGTGGATGAATAATGGCCAAGAAAAATATTGTTGGTGATAAAATTCAGCTGCGGCACAAGAATAGCGATGCTCACCGGCAGTGTAAGTTTCATAATCTGCCTGTTTGTGACCTTTAACTGCAAGCCGGATTGAATGCTATCCATAAAAAAAGGAGTGCAAGATAAGTCAGAAGTCGGACCCTCCTTCGTCCCGAATAATCGGGACTTCGGAGGGCACGCATCAGACCCTCCGTCGTCCCGAATAATCGGGACTTCGGAGGGCACGCATCAGACCTCCGTCTTCAATTTGCCCCACAGTGAATTTTGTTCTAACATTGCAGCACTTAAAAAAAGATTGAAGCAGGCACTTCACATAAAATCAGCAAATATTGTTGACACATCGGAGGCTGTTTTGCTTCTTGTGGCAGGCAGCACTCATTGCAGTTTTGCCTTGATGAGCAGCGTGTCAAATGAGCTGGTTGAGTTTGGCTGTTTCACCGGCGGAGATGAGGAAGAAGATTATTCAGCTTTTTTCGAAGAACAGGAAGCGCTGCGAAAAAATTATCATCAATCGGTGATTGGGTATGACATACCCGTTTCGGTGTTTATTCCTGCGGCTTATTATAATGAGGCTGATGCGGGTCTGCACCTGGAAATGCAGTATGGAGCGGATGAACATCCGGAAGTGATTTCAGATATACTTACCGGGTACAATCTTTGCAATGTTTACCGCCTGCCGGGGAACCTGAAGGCAGCGGCAAGAAAATTTACCAATGGCCGGCAATTGCATCTGTATTCGGTTCTGCTGAAAAATTTTTCTGTGTCTGCCAAAGAGGTGGTGCTGGCGGATTTCAAAACGGATGAGTTTACTGTTGTGGTATCCGGTAAAAGCAAATTGTTGCTGGCACAAACCTGGTCTTACTCGGCGCCTGCAGACGTGCTTTATTACCTGCTGAAGATTTGCCGGCAATTTGGTTTGTCGCAGCAGGAAACAACAGTGGTTTTATCAGGATTGATTGAAAAAGATTCCGCCGTTTACCGGGAGCTTTACAAATATTTTGTCTGTCTTGAATTTGACAACCTGCATGGCGATATAAAACTGGCTGATGCACTGGCGGAGTATCCCGCCCATTATTTTTCCACCCTCAGTAAACTTGGTGCATGCGTATCATAGGAGGTACACATGGACGCAGAAGAATCAACCCGCCGGCGCACATGCCCCACACACGGCCCACTACCGATGTGGCCAAAGAAGGGCTGTTCAATATCATTTGCAATTATCTCGGCATTGAAGAACTAAAGACACTTGATTTGTTCGGGGGCACGGGCAGCATCAGCTATGAACTGGCCAGCCGCGGTGCCAAAGACCTGACCATTGTGGAGAAAGACCCGAAGATGTATGCGTTTATAAAAAAAACAGCCGGTGAACTGAAGCTGGAAAATTTCAACGTGGTGAAGATGGATGTGTTTAAATTCATTGAGCAATGCCGCGAAAAGTTTGATTTTATTTTTGCCGGTCCGCCTTATGCCCTCGGCAATATTGACGATTTGCCCCGGTTGATTTTTGAAAAACAATTGCTGCGTACCGGGGGCTGGTTTGTGCTGGAGCATACGCCGGGAAATGATTACAAAAATTTTCCTTTTTACAAAATGGGAAGAAACTACGGCACTACGATATTTTCGATTTTTGAGGAAACCCGGTGAAATACAAAAAAGCATTTTACATTTTTCCACCTTCGCTATCCCGATAATAATCGGGACGGTGGCCGGGCCATTCACCATTCACCATTCACAAATACTTCCTATCTTGACACATGCTGAAAGCGGAAGCAAGAAATGTTTACAAAGAAAAGCGAATGGCGCTTACCGGCGCCGAAAAAGCGAAGCTGGATGACCTGCTGCTGATTCAGCTGCAAACACTGCAACTTCCCTTTATCACCTTCCTGCTTTCGTACTGGCCGATGGAGCAAAACAAAGAACCCAATACGCACCTGTTTACCGATTATCTTGAATTCAAAAACCCGGAGTTGATTATTTGTTATCCGAAAGCTGATTTTGCATCCGGGAACCTGTTCCCGGTACAAACAAATGACGAAACCCGGTTTAGAAAAAATGATTACAATATTTATGAACCCGGGGAAGGCGAAGCCGTGAATGCCCCGGGGCTGGATATGATTTTTGTGCCCTTGCTTGCATTTGATAAATGTGGTTACCGTGTGGGTTTTGGCAAAGGGTTTTACGATCGTTTTTTGCCGCAATGCCGCAGCGATTGCATCAAAATCGGTTTCAGTTATTTTGCACCGCTGGATGCCATCGGCGATGCCGGTGAATTTGACGTACCTTTAGACCTTTGTGTAACGCCTGACACCGTTTATGTATTCTAACTTTTTCCTGAAATCATTCCGTATACTTTTATTTCCGCTGGCTCTTGTTTACTGGTTTATTATTCTTGCCAGGAACAAGCTGTATGATAAAAAAATATTCAGTTCAGCCAGTTTTGGTTTGCCTTTAATCTGTGTGGGTAATCTGTCAGTAGGCGGTACGGGCAAATCGCCGATGGTGGAGTTCCTTGTGATGCACCTGAAAGATTATTTTAAAGTGGCCATCCTCAGCCGCGGCTACAAAAGAAAAACCACAGGCTATGCGCTGGCCAATGAATATTCAACAGCGTTGGAAATTGGCGATGAGCCGATGCAGTTCCATTTAAAATTTCCCGGCGTTCCCATTGCGGTGGGAGAAGAAAGACTGGAGGCAATACCCCAGCTGCTGCACGACAGGCCAGGCACACAATGCATCATACTGGACGATGCCTTCCAGCACAGGGCAATAAAGGCCGGGCTTAATATTCTGCTCACAGATTGCAATAATCTTTTTACCCGGGATTTCGTTTTACCTACCGGCGATCTGCGTGATTTAAAAAGCAGCTATCAAAGAGCGGAAATAATCGTGGTTACCAAATGTGATTCGATGATGACAGAAGAAGAAAGAAAGGTAATTACAGAAGAAATCAAACCCTTGCCGCATCAGCATATTTTTTTTACTTCCAACCTCTATTCCCGGCCTTACCGCATCATGGATCATCATGAAACGGGAAATGTATCGCCGTATACGGAAGTGCTGCTGGTGACGGGCATTGCCAACCCGCAACCGCTGAAAGACCTGCTGCTTGACCATAGCAAAACATATTACATGCTGCATTATCCCGATCATCATATTTTTACCATTGACGACTGGAAAGAAATAAAACGGCGGTTTGAGAAAATAGAAGCAAAGGAGAAAATGATTCTTACAACGGAAAAAGATGCCGTACGCCTGGTCAAGTTTGGCCGGGAACTGAGCGATGTGCCGCTCTTTGTGATTCCGCTGGAACATCACTTCCTGTTCAATGAAAAAGAAAAATTTTTAAACCTGGTGAAAAATTATATCCTCAATTTTAAGCCATCAGTAAACTAAGCCGCATGGGAAGAAAAAGCCAGCATAAAAAAGAAAAGCAGAAGCAGAAACACAGGCAGCCGCACGAACAAACGGTGAAAGGAGTGCTGGAAATAAGCCGCTCGGGTACCGGGTTTGTCATCGTGGAAAACAGGCCGGTGGATATACTGGTTCGCCCCGGCGATTTCGGCACAGCCCTGCACGGCGATACCGTGAAAGTGAAAATAAAAGATGCAAGGGAAAAAGATAAGAGGCAGCGAGGCGTGATAACAGAAGTGGTAAGCCGTAAGCAAACCGGGTTTACAGGTTCGCTTCAGATGAATAGGGGTTTTGCCTTTTTTATTGCCGATAACAACAGGAAGATGCCGGATATTTTTATTCCGCCTTCGGGTTTTAACGGCGCCAAGGACCGCGACAGGGTGGTAGTGCGGCTGCTCGAATGGAGCGATGCTGATAGACGGCCCGTAGGTGAAGTGGTGCAGGTGCTGGACGAGGAAGACGAAAACGATATTGCCATGAAGGAAATTCTGCTGCAGTACGGTTTCCCGCTTTCATTTTCTGACGATGCACTGGAAGAGGCAGCAAGAATTCCGGGTATCATTACACCGCAGGAAATAAAAAAGAGAAAAGACATACGCAGCATACTTACATTTACAATTGACCCCGTGGATGCAAAAGATTTTGATGATGCCATTTCTTTCCGTGTTGTAAAAAACGGGATGTATGAGATAAGCGTTCACATTGCCGACGTGTCGCATTATGTGTTGCCCGGCACCGAACTTGAAAAGGCTGCCTATGAGAAAGCTACCTCCGTGTACCTGCCCGACCGGGTGAACCCCATGCTGCCAGAAGAAATTTCCAATGTGCTTTGTTCGCTCCGGCCACATGAAGACAAGCTTACCTTCTCGGCCATTTTCCAGGTGAATGAAAAGGCAGAAATAAAACAATACTGGCTGGGCAAAACAGTCATTCATTCCGATCACCGGTTTACGTATGAAGAAGTGCAGGAAATAATTGAAACAAAAGACGGCCTGTACCGGGATGAGCTTCTTGTGCTGAACCATCTTGCGCAGCAAATGCGGCAGCAGCGGTTTAAAAACGGCGCAATCAGTTTTTCATCGGTGGAAGTACGGTTGAAGCTGGATGAAAAAAGCAGGCCCGTCGGCATCATGATAAAAGAAAGCAAGGAAGCACATCAGCTCATCGAAGAGTTTATGCTGCTGGCAAACCGCACCGTGGCTGAAAATCTTGGTAAAATAAAAGTAAACAACAAACCGATACCGTTTCCTTACCGTATTCATGACGATCCTGACCAGGAAAAGCTGTTGCCCTTTGTGGCGTTTGCAAAAAAATTCGGGCATCATTTCGATACATCCTCACCCGATGCCATTGCTGCCTCATTCAACCAGATGCTGCAGGATGTACACGGTAAACCCGAGCAGCATGTGCTGGAGCAGTTGGGAATAAGAACCATGGCCAAAGCAAGATATTCAACCGAAAACGTGGGGCATTACGGCCTGGGTTTTGATCATTATTGTCATTTCACTTCGCCCATACGCCGCTACCCCGACGTGCTGGTGCATCGCATACTGGAGCAGGCGCTGAATAATAATTTCATCTTTGATAAAAAGCTGGAAGAAAAATGCAAACATTGCAGCGACAGGGAACGGGCTGCCATGGAAGCCGAGCGGGCAGCCAACAAATACAAACAGGTGGAGTACATGCAGAATTTCCTCGGCGATGAATTTGAAGGTGTCATCAGCGGAGTGGCTTCATTTGGCTTTTGGGTAGAAACCATCGAACACAAATGCGAAGGACTTGTAAGCATAAACAGCCTGCTGGAGTTTGATGATTTCAAACTGGTGGAAAGTGATTATAGTCTTGTCGGGCTTCGTACAGGTAAATCATTCCGGATGGGAGATAAAGTATGGATAAAAGTAGTTGCGGCCAATCTTACAAAACGCCAGCTGGATTATGAGTGGGTGGTGGCCAGCGGATTGAAGGAAGGGAAGGGAAAGAAAAAAAGCAGGAAAAAATGAGTCTGATGCGTGCCCTCCGAAGTCCCGATTATTCGGGACGAAGGAGGGTCCGACCTCCGGCCTCCTGCCTCAAAATAACTTTACCTGATTAATAAAAGAACCATGCATTCATTTGAAACATTAGCAATACAGTTTTCGGAAAAATTCAATTCCTTGCAATTCCCGGCAGAGCCCGGGTCACTGTACAAGCCCACTGACTATTTTTTGAAAATGGGTGGCAAAAGAATCCGGCCCGTGCTCTGCCTGATGGGCAATGAACTTTTTGATGAAATAAACCCCGATGCCTGGCAGGTGGCCACGGCCATTGAGCTTTTTCACAACTTCACACTTATTCATGATGACATTATGGATAAGGCCCCGCTGCGCAGGGGAATGGAGACCCTGCATACAAAATATGGGGTAAACACAGCCTTGCTTGCCGGCGATGTGATGCTGGTAACTGCGTATGAATACCTGACTAAAATTAAAACCGACTACCTGCAGCGCATCCTCCAGCTGTTTAATAAAACAGCAAAGGAAGTTTGCGAAGGGCAGCAGCTCGATATGGATTTTGAAAAACGAAATGATGTGAGCATAGATGAATATATCAGGATGATTGAGCTGAAAACATCCGTATTGCTGGCTGCCAGCCTGAAGATGGGGACCATCATGGGCGGGGGCGGCCAGCGCAACCAGGAGCTGCTCTACGAATTCGGACGAAAGCTCGGCATAGCTTTCCAGGTGCAGGATGATTATCTCGATGCTTTTGGCCATCCTGAAAAATTTGGCAAGCGGGTGGGTGGCGACATTGAGGCTCATAAAAAAACTTTCCTGCTTATCCACACCATGCAATCGCCTGCGCACAAAAAAGAGCTCGAAGCTGTTTTAAATGAAAACAACGGTGACAAAATAAAAAAAGTGCTGGCCATTTATAAAAACTGCAAGGCAGATGAATGGGCGCTGGAGTTAAAAAACCGCTTTCTTAATGAAGCGCTGGCTCACCTTGACGATATTGCCGTGCTTTCAAAAAGAAAAGAGCCGCTCAGGGAGCTGGCTCATTTTCTTGTACAACGGGATTATTAGTTAGTTTAAATAGTGGTACCGCTTACATCGAACCCGATGATAATGCAGGTGACGATGATAACCAGGTCAAGCAGCACACTGAAAAAGAAAACAGGGATGGTGATGCGTGTAGGCATAGCGGCCAGGTTGGTTATTACTGTCATACCCATGGCAGCGATGGCGAAGGGCCAGAAAATAAAATGATTGCCGGCAAGTATGATGGCAAACATAGTTGCAATGGTAAGGATGCAGCCATGAATCATAAAAGATGATGCCAGCCATCCTAAACGGTTTTTCTCCTGGCCGTCACACCAGGTAATAAATTTTTTCCACAGCGAAGTTTTCGCAGTGGCTTCAAACGAAGGGGCATAAGTTTGTTGTATTGCGGTTCCCATATCAATTATTTTTTACAAAAATCATTTGCTGCCTGCTGCAGCAGCATGAGCAGGATTAGTTTAAAAACTGATTTTTATCAGCACTACAGCCTGCACCCGGGGAAACAATAACATCCCTGCTAATAAATTTTTCCCTATTTTGACCCGCCAAAACCGACCGCTATGTCCCGTTCTTTATTCAGAAGAAAAACCATTGATGCCATTTTAGTCGACTCGAAAAAAGGAGAAGGCGATGCCCACCAGCACACACTTCACCGGGTGTTGGGGGTAAGAGATCTTACTTTTCTTGGCATAGCAGCCATCATTGGCGCCGGTATTTTTTCCACCATTGGCAATGCAGCTTACAACGGTGGTCCCGGTATATCCGTTCTGTTTATCATTACCGCGGTAGCCTGTGGTTTTTCTGCTTTGTGTTATGCTGAATTTGCCAGCCGGGTACCCGTAGCCGGCAGCGCCTACACCTATTCTTATGTTGCTTTTGGCGAAGTCATAGCCTGGATTATTGGCTGGGCGCTGATACTTGAATATGCCATCGGCAATGTAGTGGTGGCTATTTCGTGGAGCGGCTATTTCAACAACCTGCTCGAACATGTTTTCAATATTCACCTGCCCGACTGGATGCTGGTAGATCCCGCCACAGCACAATCGGCATTCAGAGAAGCAACGGAGGCGCTGGCTGCTGGTACTGTCACCGATCCGGAAAAATTAAAATCCTACCAGTTTGCCATTGAAGCATGGAACAGCGCACCGGTAGTTTCTGGGTATCATGTGTTTTTTAATCTTCCTGCATTTATTATTGTGGGCCTCATCACCTGGCTGGTATTTACCGGTATAAAAGAAAGCAAGCAGTCGGCCAACTTCATGGTGATATTTAAAGTGATAGTTATCATTTTTGTCATCATTGCCGGTGTCTTTTTTGTTGACACCAACAACTGGACACCTTTCATGCCCAACCGGTTTGAAGGAGTGCTGAAGGGTGTGTCAGCCGTGTTCTATGCTTACATCGGTTTCGATGCCATTTCTACCACCGCTGAAGAATGCAAGAACCCGCAGCGTGACCTGCCCCGTGCCATGATTTATTCACTCATTATCTGCACCGTGCTTTACATCCTGATTGCGCTGGTGCTTACCGGCATTGAAAATTTTTCTATGTTTAAAGATGTGAATGATCCGTTGGCTTTTGTGTTCGAAAAAAGAGCGCCGTGGATTGAAACTATTGTTTCCATCAGCGCTGTGGTGGCCACCACCAGTGTGCTGCTGGTGTTTCAGCTTGGCCAGCCGAGGATATGGATGAGCATGAGCCGCGACGGGCTGCTGCCGAAGCAGTTTCAGAAAATTCATCCCCGGTTCAAAACGCCTTATTTTGCCACTATCGTTGCCGGCATTCTTGTGGCCATCCCTGCCCTGGTGGTTGAAGATGCCATCATGACCGATCTTACCAGCATCGGAACTTTGTTTGCTTTCATGTTGGTTTCGGGCGGTGTACTGCTGCTGCCTGCTATTGAAAAAGAAGCGGGCAAATTCCGCATCCCTTACATCAATGGCCGGTTTATCATTCCGCTGTTGCTCGCCTTGTTTATTTATGGGTTCTGGAACCGTATTGAAATGGCTGCGACCCATCTTGGCAGTGAAAGCTACCAGGAGATACTCTTCCTTGCATTTCTGTTGATTGCAGTCATCATGTCGGTGCTCACCATCATCCACAGTTATTCGTTCATACCGGTTATGGGGGTATTGTTCTGTCTTTACCTGATGATAGAAATACCGGCCAAAAGCTGGATGGTGTTTTTCATCTGGATGGCAGGGGGGTTGTGTATTTATTTTCTTTACGGCTACCGGCACAGTAAGCTGGCAGCGAAAACTTAACGGAGGGCCATTTGCCAGACAGTTCACGTTGGTTGAAAATTTTTTTTTTTGATAGTCAGCTTTTGAAATTCTTATCACCGTCCCTTGCCCCGACTTTTCGGGGCTCCGTTCATCTGAAGTAACTTTGCGGGGCTGCCAGCTATCCCAATCACGGTTGCAAACGTGGTGCCGGGGTAGTAAGCCAAACAACCGGTTATGAAATTCCAGGTTGGCGATATTGTTCTCATTCTTCACTCCAGCGAAGAAGCCGAAGTGGTGGACATCATCAACGAAAAAATGGTGATGGTGGATGCCGGCGGCGTGCAGTTTCCCGTGTATACCGACCAGATTGATTTTCCCTACTTCAAGCGTTTTACGGAAAAGAAACAGTGGAAGCCTGTCAAAGAAAAAAAATATGTGGATGACTTGAAAAAAGAAAAAACCAACGGCACAAAAAGAAAAGAGGATGGCATGTGGCTGACATTTTTACCCGTAATTGATACCGATGAGTTTGGCGACGATGTGGTAGACGAACTGAAAGTACACCTTGTCAATCATACCGGCATTTCATACCAGTTCGATTACAAGCTCAACTTTTTCGGCAAGCCGGAGTTTGAGCTGAAGAATACCATTCATCCTTTTGAAGATTTTTACCTGCACGATGTACCCTTTGAAGATTTGAGCGATAGCCCTTTTTTTGAATTTGAATTTGCCCTTGCCCAGCCCGACCGGGCCAAAGCAGAAATCTGCACCGCTTCGCTGAAACTCAAACCCAAACAACTTTTTGCCAAAATAGAAGAAATAAGAAGCCGCAATGAAGCCAGCTTTTCGTACCGGCTTTTTGAAAAATATCCCGACCGGGTGGTGGAAGAACGATTTGATGCGGGTTCGATGACTGCAAAGTACAGCTATTACGATGCATCAAAAGCAAGAGGCGAAATGGAGCCGCCGCGGAGTGTGATTGATCTGCACATTGAAAAACTTACCGATCACTGGCAGCAGCTGGGCAACCTGCAGATTCTTTCCATGCAGTTGAAAACATTTGAAAAGTATTATGAACTTTCCGTGGCTCATCTGCAACCATCGCTCATCGTCATCCATGGTGTGGGCAGCGGCCGCCTGCGAGATGAAATTCATGAACTGCTCCGGCACCGCAAAGAAGTGAAATCCTTCGTCAACCAGTACGATCCGCGGTTTGGGTATGGCGCTACGGAAATATTTTTTCAGTATTAGCCTGTTTTGTAAAATTTAATTTGCATTCTCTTGCACCGTTCGCTTACCTTTAATGACACTAAAACGATTGCCTATGCGTACAATGCTAAGAGTTTCGTTGGATGTAGTGGCATCCAACCGGGCCATTCAAAACGGTACACTTCCCAAAGTGATTAAAGACACACTGGAAAAGCTGAAACCCGAAGCCAGCTATTTTTATACTATACATGGCAAGCGAAGCTGCATTATGGTATTTGATATGAAAGACGCTTCGGAAATCCCGGTAATTGCCGAGCCTTTTTTTATGGAAATGAATGCCGAAGTGGATTTCTGCCCGGTGATGAATGCCACCGATCTGCAAAAAGGCCTGGAGGCATGGATGAAATCGCAAACTGAACCGGCTATTTCTGCTAACTGATTTCAGGGGATAAAAAAGTAAATTTGCAGTTCGCTGCAAACTTCAGCTATCGCCCCGGCGCATCGGCCGGGGAGGAAAGTCCGGACAGCACAGAGCGCTGCACCCTGCGAACAGCGGGGGCCCCGACTTGTCGGGGACAGAAAGTGCCACAGAAAATAACCGCCTCACCCGCTCCCAACAGGAGCGGGCAGGGGTGAGGGTGAAAAAGGGGGGTAAGAGCCCACAGTTGCGGCAAGTAATTGCCGGAACGGGTAAACCTTGCAGGCTGAAATGCCATGTAAAGTATTGCTCCGGTAACTTCCGGAGGAGGGCTGCTCGTCCAAGTTCTACCGGTTTCAACGGGAGGCGCAATACAGGGTAGGCAGAACAGATAAATGATAGCAGTATTCTCTTCGGAGAATAAAACAGAATCCGGCTTACAGGTTTGCAGCGATTTTTTAGTTCAGGTCTTCGGGTTTTGAACCGGCTTGTGTCTGCTTCTTGCTGGTTTCTTCCAGTTTTTCCATTTCCATTTTAAATTCATTCTTCAGCATTTCAATGTATTTTTTTTCTGTAGCGTTGGTACTTACCCGCTTGAACCTTGAATCGGCCTCCTTGGAAGCAAAATGCGATGATAACGTCTGGTCAAGTGTAAACAGGGCTTCACGACGAACATCGGCTTTTTCCACTTCGGTTTTGGCTTTTTCCAGATCCACCATATAAAATTCCAGTTTCAGGCCAAGTGCCTCGCCGTAATCGGAAACTTTTTCAAGCGACTTATTGATATATGTAAATGCTTTTTTCTTAAGCTCTGTGTCTTTTGAAGTGGCATAGACATAAAAAAGCCCGGATGCCACATTGATGTAGGAATTCTCCCGGATGTCAATATCCGACCTGTCCATATATTTATCCATCACCGGCAGTATTTCTTTTTCTTTCCTGTTATAATAAGCAGCATAAGTCAAGTCGTTTAGCAGGTCCGACATCAGCCGGTTGTCATTCAGTTTTTCCACATCGTTCACATAGCCTTTTAATTTGTTGTATTCATCAATGGTATAACTTTTTTGCTCCCGCATTTTAATAATCTCGTTTCGGATCAGGTTGCCTTTGGTCATCAGTGACTGGGTATCGAGATCTTTCATTTTTATTTCCAATTGCTCAATTTTTGTCTTATAAATTTTTTCCAGGTCAGAAATCTGCTTTTCATACTGGTCTTTTACAGTGGTCAGGTACACATGAGAGATTTTTTCAGTCAGGCTGCCGGTGATGTCGGCAAATTTTTTATCCATTACCTTGTTCATTTCTTCTATTTTCTTATCCATGTCTTTGCGCATTTCTTCTTTGAGATTCGAAATCACCGACCGGTAGATGGCATACAGCAATACACCGCCGATACCCGCAAACAGGGCAATCAGTTTTCCCCAGCGGCTGTCAATGTCTTTTGAAACGGCCTGGGTTAATTTGTCATCAAATTCCTTGATTGGAATCCGGGTGTAATTCCTTTCTTCGAGTGCAATGTTTATTTTTTGCAGCGTGGTCAGGATAGAATCAACCGGGATGGCTTGTTGCTGCGGGGTTTGTGCCTGGCTATGCAGGGGCACAAACAGCAAAAAGGTGGCAACCTGTATCAGCTTTTTCATGGAAGAAAAAATTTAGTGATAAAAACATGAATTCCCCACAAAAAGAATTTCTAAGGTAATATAGATTGAGCTGGAAACAATACCCGGTAAGTGGTATTTATTTCAGCTGGTTGCCGATGTAGCCGCCCAGTTCCATCAGCCAGGCAATACCCAGGTGCACTACCAGCCCTCCGGCAATAGACCTTGTGTTGTACACGATAATACCGAGCAGTATTCCGCCAAAATAAGAGCTGACGCATTCGCCCAGCGGCTTGCCAAAGTGTATGGTACAATAGTAGCAGGCCATGGGCAGGATGGCGTCTTTGCCGGCCACCTGTACAAATGCCAGCACAAGAAAACCCCGGAAAAAAAGTTCAACCGAAATAAAATCACTGCCATAAGACAGTTCATGAAGCAAATGGTAAAACCACCTGTACCGAACACCTTCCAGCACTTCATTTACATCGCTCAGTTTTGGATACATGTGTAAAAAATCAGCCTGCGTGGATGCGGCAGCTACCAGTGGCGTCATCATCAGCAGCAAAATAAGATAGGGTTTCCAGGAAAAGTTTTTTGCTGTAAGACCAAAAAAAGAATCTCCCTTATAAAATATTTTCCAGAAAACGAAAAGCATTGCCATCAATACCAGCAGCCGCAGCGGCCAGTAAACAACCTGGTTCCAGTAATAATTCCAACTATAATCCAACGACAGCAGAAGTTCAGTGCTCATGGCTATCTTCCATGAAAACAAGGCAGGAGAGATAATGATAAGAAAAGAAACCAGGCTGCTTTTAAAATAATTTTTTCCTGCCAGCAAATAATAAAAGGCATAAGGTAATGATAAGGCTATAAGAAAAACCAGGTAGCGGAGGTAAAATGAAGCAGCCACGGAATTTTGCGATTCAATGAAGCTGTCAATTCCGTACCGGTAATTCAGGTAAATTAATAATCCGGCCAGCAGGGTGCAGGCAGCCAGCACACTTTTATTTATGGTTTGGAAATAAACTTTTATATACCCTGTAATCATCTGCATAAAAACGGAAAATAAAGTTTTTTTACCTGCCGGTTAAACTTTTTACACGGTGCCCGTTCTCATACTGCGTATTTAAAATTTTCCATAACCCTAAAAAAACTAATAACGATGAAAATGTCCTCCATTAACCGGATCAGCATAGCCGCATTTTTATTCATGTTTGCCGCTGTGCTTTTTTCATGCCAGAAAGAATTCAGCACGGCAAACCAGGATGCAGTAACTGAAGAACAAGCAACAGCATATTCTGAAGAAAGCTCGCAGGCCGAAGCCGGCTTTGATGATGTGGCTGACCTTGCCACTACTGCCGCCGACGAAGAAGGTAATGCCAGTGAATATGGCATTAATGGCCGTGGTTTCTTTCCTTCTTTTGCCGAACTGCGTGCTTCCATCGGCGATTGCGCCACCATTACCGTTTCACCCAACGATAGTACGTATCCAAAAACCATCACCATAGATTTTGGCGACAGCTGCACAGGCCGCGATGGTAAACTTCGCTCAGGCGCCATTGTACTGCACCTTACTGCCCCGCTGCGCCGGCCCGGTTCAGTGCTCACCATTACTTTCCGCAATTATTTTGTAAATCATATTCATCTTGAGGGTACAAAAATCATCAGCAACCTGAGCGATCCCCCGGTGCATAAGTGGAGTGTGCAGGTAGTGGGTGGTAAAGTAACCTTCCCTTCAGGCAGAGGTTATTCTTACGAAAGCCTGAAGTACAAAAAGCAGGTGGCCGGTATGGATACAAGAATCGTTCGTGATGATGTGTACGAAATAGAAGGCCGCTCCAGAACTGAATACAATAACGGCACCACTGTGAACCTGAATACAGAAACACCGCTGGTGAAGAAAGTAGCCTGCCCCTGGATAAGCGACGGCAAGCTGAAAATAAAAATCAATGACCGTGTGTTGTTTCTCGATTATGGTTTCCCCAACAATGGCCAGTGCGATAACAAAGCGCTGCTGACCTGGAACAACGGCAACAACCAGCGGGTAATTATTTTATAACCAGCCTCAGTTGGTAAGCAATCCTATAAAAACAAAAGTCCCCCGCCACCGGGGGACTTTACTTTGTATGATTTATATTCTAAACACTGTCGGTAACTACAAGCAGGGCATAAATCACGCCGGGTAAAATAAACAGGAACCAGAGTATCAGGCTTAACCAGAATTTGCCATTCACTTCTTCCTGGTGCAGGTAAACAGCAAGCGGCGGCAAAAAGATGGCAAGAATAATCAGCGCCACCTGCTCAACCTTTGCAGACAGGTTCCCTTTGTTTTCCTTTTTATAAGTCTTCCATGCTTTTTTTGCTTCTTTTATTCTTTCCTTTCTTTCTTTTTTTGGCAGGCTTTTAAATTCTGCCATGGCAGCTTTAATTGTAGCCGGGTCGGGATCGCCGCCCGGTAGCACTGTGGCTGCAGCGGATTGAAGCGGAAGCATTGCAGTTGTCATGGTGGCCATCAACAGGGAACAAACGATTTTTTTCATACGTAAAATGTTTGGTTTACGATTAATGGGCAAATTAATGATTCTGCATCGGGCCGGTGAAAGTATTTTATCAACAGCTGTGGCAAATGACAGAACAATTAATTTTACTGCATGAAACCAATCGGGCTTATCGGCGGGCTTACGTATGTATCCACGCTGGATTATTACCGCCATCTTAACGAAATAATGAATGAACGGCTGGGAGGAAATGAAGCGGCTAAAATCATCCTGTACTCCGTCAATTTTGGGGAAATAAAAAAACTGACAGACAAAGATGACTGGCCAAACATAATCCCCCTGATTTGCGAAGCAGCTCAACTGGTGGAGAAAGCCGGCGCAGCCTGCCTGCTCATCGGCGCCAATACTATGCACAAGATTGCAGCGGAAGTGCAGGCGGCGGTTAACATTCCTGTACTTCACATTGCCTCCGCAGTGGCAAAAGAAATTTTAAATCATGGGTTGAAAAAAGTGGGGTTGCCTGGCACAAGATTTACCATGAAATTGAATTTTTACAAAGATGAACTGGCCAGTCATGGCATTGACTGCATCATACCCGGCGATGCGGATGCGGCTAATGTGAATGAAACGATTTTTGAACTATTCAGTAAAAACATTTTTCTGCCGGAAACAAAAAAGAAATACCTGGAAATAATTGGTGATTTGCAGCAACAGGGGGCAGAAGGTATTATACCTGGCTGCACCGAAATTCCCATCCTGCTCAACCAGGCAGACTGTAAAATTCCACTATTCGATACCGCAAAAATTCGTGCCCGGGCCGCTGTGGATTTTGCATTGCAATAAAAAGTTTACTGCTTTTTTATTTCGAAATGGACTGATCCACATAGGCTGAAATCCATCCCACCTGCCCGTTTTTAACCAGGTAAAATTGTTTGGTTTCGTAAATGGAAGCAAACTGCCGCATGATTTTCAGCAGCAGGCCGGCAGCAGACATGAGCGACCGCTGATCGAAAACTCCATGTACGGTTTTGACAGCTTTCATAATGGCTGCCTTTTCGTTTACATCGCTGGTCGCTTTTGCCAGGTTAGATTCAGAATAGGAGGAAAAATTTATGTAGAGCCTTTCGTAATACTTAGCCACCTCTTCAAAGGTGACGGAGATTACGGCATTATCCACCAGCTCTGGCTTCATCAGCGTGGCAGCAGCCCATGCTGCGCCACCGCTGAAGGCGATATAATCGCTCAGGGGATAAGCACCGCTTGCATTTACGGCATAAATAATGTCGGCATTTTCGGCCTGTGACAGCACACGGGTTAGCTGCCGCTGGTAGGCGGCCAGGCTTTTATCTTCCTCAAGTCTTTTTTCCACTGCATTAGCTACACTTTTGGTTCCCCAGTTTAGTTGAAACAGGTAAAAATCTTTTGTATGTCCGTACGGGAAATAGCCACCTTTGGTATTGCCGCTGCCAATATCAATCAGAAAAGTGGTGTAGCGTCTTGATTCGGGTACGATGCCGAGGTGTGAAAGGAAAGCTTCCTTCTTAACATCCACTACTTCCACTTGCCGTTCGGCTTCATTTATCCGGGTTTTAAAAGAATCAACAAGGCGGTTCACCCAGTCGGTTCTACCATCTTTTTCTGCCTGCATTTTTACACCACTGCTTACCGTAGTAAAAATTCTTTTGGAAGGAATTTTATAATCTTTCTGGGCTTTGTTGAATAAGCCACAGAAAGCATCCAGTGTGGCTGCAAATGTGGGATCATTAAAGGAAATAAAGTCGGTATTGACCGAACTGTCTTTCAGAATATTGAATGCGCCGTTTGATTGTGCATTTTTACCAATTTCCACCATACTCAGCTTTACACCTTTGGAGCCTACTTCGATGCCGGTATAAACGGTGGAATTGGTGTATTTCAGTTTCATGCTGCTTTGTGCTGTCAGCAGGTTTGCCGTCAGCAGCAGCATAGTAAATGGCAGTATCCGGTTACAGAGGATATGGGTCATGGGTCAGTAATTTTGATTTGTTGTAAAACTACTTAAATAGCACCGTGCATGTACTGTTGATTAACTACAATCCGGTGATGTGTGAAAAGAATGTGATTAAAACGACAGCAGAACGATACCGGATAATATAGAAAGTTTTTGCGTTCTACTGATTAGTATCCGGAAGCGGCAATGGTTTGTTCTTCGGTCAGGCCATCGGGGTCGTAAATAATCCGTATCCTGGCGCTTTTGGTTTCTGATGAGCTCATGGAAAGAATATATCGCCTGATGCCGGCCGTAATGATAAGAACAGCCGTATTGGGCGGAATGCTGCCGAGGTTTTCAGCTACCATTTCCACTTCGTGAAAAGTATTATCCAGGTCAATCCTGATATGTAGTGTAACCGGTTTTGCGCTGAGGCGCTGGTGGGTAAGCACCACTTTATTATCCACCAGCACGGTGATGGAGTCGCCATCCACCTGGGCATTATCATAAAAGTCGAGACGGATGCTGCCGGTATCCACTTTTATTTCGGGCACTTCTTTAAAAGCAGATTCCTTAATGCGTGTAAGCACAATAGTGCCGCCATCGCAGCTTTGAACCGAGTTCAGCACATGCCCCGACCAGTAACCTTTCAGCATTTCCACGTTGCCTTCACGGCTGTACACAAGCTCAAAATTTTTTACGCAAATAACGCAGCGCTGCGGAATATGATAAGTGGTAACAAGGCCTTCGCCCAGGCTCAGAAGTTTTGACTCTTTGTTATAGCTGCCACGGAATTTTTTCTTTACATAGTTGTCAATATCCTGGTAGTGGTAAGAGTCGCCGGAGGCCAGGGCGCCTTTCATGCTTATCTGGAGTTCGATGTTATTTTCCGGAAAGCAGCCCCGCATAGTGAGTGTTCCTTTCCAGAAACCGTTGAGGTCCTGGGCTGCACTGTTCCCAACCGCTGCTCCCATTATCAGTAATATCGCCAGCCGCTTTTTCACCACAAAAAATTAATACAAAAAATCCGCTTGAACTGTGAAAAATTATACAAATGGGTGAATTTGTTTTTAACAGCTGGTGATAAATCCAGTCATCGCCTGGGTTCTATTTATTTCGCTGGCTCCAGAATACGAGAGCAATTACCAGGAAACCGATACCGGTAATGACCGGGGGCTGTATTTTGGCTGTGGCGCCCAGGTAAATCATGTATATGCCAAGCACCAGCATCACCGCAGTGGCCGCGGCAAAAACAGAATTCTTATTCATCGGATAACATGTGGTTTTTAGATTTCAAAATAAAATTTAAGTTCGGGAAAAAATTTATTGCTCATGAAATCAATCTCACGTCGCCGGTTTGCAGAAAGCCTTGCCGGCCTGGTACCATTATCCGTAATAATGAAACGGAGGTCTATCTTCGCCCAAAAGAAAGGAATGTTTATTCATCATGTTTATTTCTGGCTGAAAAACCCGGGCAATAAGGAGGATAAAGCAAAACTGGTGGAAGGTTTGAAAAAACTCTCGCGGGTGAAAACGATAAAAGAATTTTATATCGGTCAGCCGGCAGCCACCCGGCGTGATGTGATTGACAGCTCATATGATGTCAGCTGGCTATTGTTCTTTGACAATGCTGCTGACCAGGACAGCTATCAAAGCGATCCCATACACCTGAAGTTTGTAGAAGAATGTTCTTCGCTCTGGAGCAAAGTGATTGTGTATGATTCGGTAGATCTGTGATATTTATTTCAATCCCATACATATTTCCACGATCCGTCCTGCTGTTTTTTCCAAACTGTATGGAAAACGCCTTTGACTTCATTCACTTTGCCAGCGCTGTCTTTGCTCTGCCAGGTGTATGGGCCATAGGTGTAGCCCATGTCGCCGCTTTTTGCCACGCTGATAAAATCGGGTGACCAGGTGACGGTTGCTGTTTTGTAATAATCGGCGGAATAATAGTTTTTGATGGCTTCTTTTCCATGAATCAGCGTGTCCTGTTGCCGGCGGATAGTGGCATTTGAATCGGCATAATACCAGAAGGCTTCGGCAATTCCTTTTTCCATTGCCATTGCTGCAAAATTCTTTTCCGCTTCCGCAATTTCTGTTTTGGCATTTTCGCCAAGGTCTTCTGCTGCATTCTTGATTGAATCGTTACAGGAAACAAACAGCCATGTCACCATCAGAGTAATAATTTTTCTCATAAAAATTTTTGAACAGGTTCGGTAGAGACAGTGCATTGCCTTGTCTCTACAACAGGTGATTCTATTTTTTAATGGGATGTACAAACCTGGATTCACCTTTTGGCAGATGTGTTTAATAACCCCAATTCTTCATGATGGTTAAATTTTCTTTGGCGCATTCCAGTGGTGTTTTGCCCTGGTAGCTTTCCTGCTCGATGATGTAATGAACGCCCCGGGTAGTACGGCGCACTTCATCAATCACGGCTTTCAGGTTCACTATGCCGGCGCCAAGTATGGTGCTTTCATATTTTTCATTCCCGCCGGCAGCAGCTATTTCATCCTTTACATGCAGGGATAAAAAACGGCCGGGATATTTTTTCACTACATCCATGGCGTTGGCGCCGCCATTGTACAAGTTGCCCGTGTCCAGTTGTATAATCACCAGCGAAGCATCAGTATGATTCAGGATGATATCAAACAGCACTTCGCCATCCAGTTTTTCGCTGAATTCAAAATCGTGGTTGTGGTAGCCAAACTTCATTCCGGATTTTTTGCACAGCTCGCCGCTTTTGTTGAACACGTCCATAAAACCCAGCAGGCTGCTTCGGTCTTTGCGGTATTTATTGTCCATCCAGGGGCTGATGACATACTGCTGGCCCATGTAGGCGGCATCATCCACGGTGTATTTCCACGGGTCGGTAAAATCTTTTTTCGTTTCATCCCAGTGCTGGGCGCTCATCACGGTATGCCCGCTCGGCATTTTCATACCCAGGTCATCCAGTATTTTTTTGAATTCAGCCGGTGTATAGCCGTAAAATTTTCTGTTGACGTAGTTGGCATGCTCCACATTTTTATATCCCATTGCCGCCAGTTGTTTCAGCGTGCCCAGCGGATCTTTATTCATATCATCCCTGACAGAGTAAAGCTGGATGCCGATTACTTCACCCTTTGCCAGGCCTACAAACGACAACCGGGGAAGAAAAGAAGCACCGGCCAGTGCTGCAGCCGAATGCGTAATAAATTTTCTGCGGGATGTTTTCATTGTAAATATTTTTTTCCGAAACTACTTAATTTGAAAATACAGTCAGTTTATTTCCAGTTCATTTTTAGCCGGAAGTTTTGGAAAAGTATTATGCGGTTCGGTTTGATACCAGTACACTACCGAGCTGATATCCGATTGCTGTATCAAATAACGGCCACCGCTTCGCCAGCCCAGGTCCTGGATAGTGATACGCAGATTTTTTTCAAACCGAACCGGGTCCATGATGTGCCAGCGGTACATGCCGAAGCGCTGCATTACGTTGTAGTGGCCATCGCCTCGTATAACCTGGTGCAGCCCGGCATAGGCAGTAGAGAATTCAGTGTAATCCACTACTTCCACCCCGGCTTCATTTTTTCTCCGGGTATCAAAATCATACGAACCGCAGAAATAATCTTCGGTGCCGGTGCCGTTGATTGTCGGGAATTTTGTATCGCCATCCATGTAAAACTTTATTTCGCCTTCGCCCCACCAGCCGTTGTTGTGTACGCCCCATGCCATATAGGTGCCCACATAGTGTCCTTTGCCAGCGATGCTGTCAATCAATGTACAGATGCCATCTTTCACTCTTGCTGTTCTTCTGAACTGAGCATGAAAATAAGCAGCGTCATCGGGCACTTCGGTAAGTGTAAAATCAATCTGGTAAAACAACCGCATACTTTCTACATTGATATTGGTCATGGTGATTCTGCATTTTTTGCGGAAGGGCATCACCCAGTAACAATTGAATGCACTGCCGGGATTGATAATAACCGCTTGCGAATTCAGGTGAGCATACGATCCCCAGCCGGCACCAAAAAAATCACCCACCGGCGCTTCCACAGAAGGTTCTTTTTCATCATCCCAGTAAAAACGAAGAATGGAAAACCGCCAGTTACCGGTTGGCGTCATCCAGATATGCTGAATGGCGCCGGGGCCGTTGATTTCGGCAAGGGTGAAGGTTTCGCCGGGCTTGATGTCGACAAAGGGATTCACTTTCCAGCCCTGGCCAAGTTCACGGGCTGCATTTTTAGCACTGCCGGTTTCCGGGGTCGCCATGCCGCCTTTGCCCGGCTCGCCGGTAAGATTCTCCGGGCTGATAGATCTCGATTTAGCATTGCTCAGCCGGAACAGGTTGCCAAGATTCATATCAAGCCCGTTGAAGGTGCCGGTTTTTTGCGCTGATGTAACCAGTGTTATAAATAACAGGGGGAAGAATATCTTTCTCATAAACAAAAAATTTTTTTTTGAATGATGAGAAAGTTAAGGAATAAAAACCGGGGTGTGATTTACATGCTCAAAAACTTTTTTCAGCATTATTCATTCATTGAATTTTGATACCTTCATTTTTATGAAAAAAATATTTTCACTTTTCATCCTGCTGATTTCAATTGCTGCCAAAACCCAAAGCTGGCAGGATACCATAAAAATGATTGATAAAATCATGGACCGGTACAAACCGGGTATGCCCGGCGCCCAGATGGCCATTAGCCGAAACGGGCAACTGATTTATTCCGGCATAAGAGGACTTGCCGACCTGGAACATAATGTTCCCCTGACTAAAGAATCAAAAACTGAAGCCGGCTCGGTATCAAAGCAATTTACTGCAGCCGCTATCCTGTTGCTGGAGCAGCAGGGCAAGCTTTCATTGAATGATGACATCCGGAAATATTTACCCGAAATTCCTGACTATGGCAATACCATCCGTATTTATCATTTGCTGCATCATACCAGCGGATTAAAAGACTGGGGGAGTGTGATTGCACTCAGCGGCTGGCCGCGGGGTACAAGGGCTTACACAAATGAGGATGCCCTGCAAATTATCGCCAGGCAGAAATCGCTGAACAACCTGCCCGGCGCCGAATACATTTACAGCAATTCAAACTACACAAGTCTTACCATCATTGTACAGCGGGTGAGCGGTATGAGTCATGCAGCATTTACAAAAAAATATTTGTTTGAACCGGCAGGCATGAAGAATACGGAGTGGCGGGATGATTACCGGCGGGTGGTGCCGGGCCGGGCCATAGCCTACAGCCTGCAGGCTAACGTGTATGAAACCACCATGCCCAATGAAGATACTCATGGTCATGGCGGCTTGCTTACTACAGCAGAAGACTTGCTGAAGTGGAACCAGTTTTATTTATCCGGCCAATTCGGCAATCCATCTTTGCTGCCGAAGCAGATTGAAATAAGGCCATTGAACAATGGCAAAAAAAATGCGTATGCAGCGGGGCTTGATGTGGATTCCATTAACGGGTGGCGGGCTATCAGCCATACCGGGGCCACGGCTGGTTACCGGGCGCAATTGGAATATTTTCCTGATTTGGATTTATCGTTTGCCTGGCTCAGCAATAATGCATCTTCGGCTACTGCATCAGTGCCCGATGATGTGCGGGATATTTTTGTAAAAGATATTTCTACAGCTGCGGGTTCAGGCAATTTAAAACCTGACAGCAGCATCAGCTGGAAAAAATTCATCGTTTACGCTGGTGCTTACTTCAACCCACATACCGGAAGCGGGTTTACACTTTATTCTAAAGAAAACGGAATGTACCTGGTACCGGTTGGGGGCCCTTTGCTGCCCGTAAATGAAAACACTCTGGCAGTAAGAACAGGTCTTTTGATTTTCCAGGAAAATAATCAGCGCATGGTCACGCTAATTAACGCAGCCGGCGATACGGTGTTATTTTATAAAACCGATACGGCAAGAACAGATAACGCATCGCTGCAGGACTATGCCGGTATTTATTTTTCTGACGAAACTGAATCGTACATGTATGTGGAGGCAAAAAACGGAAAGTTGATGATGTATCCCCGCAAAGGAATGGAGGAAGAAGCCACATTTACTTACCGTGACGGCGTATATTATCCCGGCGCTGAAATTTCATTTCAACGAAACAAGCGGGGTGCAATCACACATTTTTTTGTAAGTGTATCGAGAGCCCGGAAAGTGGAGTTTAAAAAAATACTAAAAGAATAGCAGGTATTATTTCAACCGGTAAGCAATGATGAGGGTGAGTTCTTCACCGGCTGCCGGTTTCAGTTCATGGCTGCTGCCGGGCCGTGTAAGAATGGCATCGCCGGCTTTTACTGCAAATGTTTCCCCGTTCATTTTCATTTGGCCTCGGCCGCTGAGGATGTAATACACTTCGTCCGTTTCCTGCAAATGATAACCGATAGATGAGCCCGGATTCAGCACTCTTTTGCAGAAAGCCATTTTAAAGTCTTTCACATTTTCAAAGAAAGGATGTGCATTGGTGCTGCCACCGCCATCATGCGGAGCGGGCTGCTGCACGGCAATATCCTTTTCGTGTTGCAGCACGTAAGGCCCGGTTTGATTTTTATTTGTAAAAGAAAAAACACACAGCATGGTAAATGCGCCGGCAAGGAAGACGAGTAGAAGTTAATAAGGCTTCATAAATTTTTTTTATAAAATCCGGAAGTTAGAATTTTAAATGGGATTGTTTCAGCAACTGCAATGAATTTATGTTTATGATTAAGCTGTAATGCATTTTTTACGTATCTATTTTAAAACAAAACATAGCCATTAGGTTTTTTTTAAAAAATCCATAGGCCCTAAACCCCAAACCTCAAACCCCAGACTTCGAACGATTCTCTTACCTTTGCGGCCACTATGACAATCGAAAAACTACAGGATATGCGGTCCCGCCTTGCCGGGATAAGGAGGTTTCTTTGACGTCGAAAACCGGCGTGATAAAATCGAAAATGATAAGCAGCTTTCACTAAGCCCCGGATTCTGGGATGACAACAGGCGGGCTACTTCCATCATGAAGGAAATCAAAGTGAATGAATACTGGATTGGCCTGTATAAACAAACCGAGTCGGCTGTTGAAGATTTTGCCGTGCTGTTTGATTTCTGGAAAGCCGGTGATGCTACCGAAGTAGAAACCCAACAGGCTTATGAAAGAGCATTAAAGATGCTGGATGAAGCCGAGTTCAAAGCCACACTGAATGAACCCGAAGATGAACTGCCTGCTGTGCTGCAAATAAACAGCGGCGCCGGCGGCACCGAAAGCCAGGATTGGGCCGAAATGCTGGCCCGCATGTACCGTATGTACGGTGAAAAGCAGGGATGGAAAGTGACGGAACTGGATTGGGTATGGGGCGATGGCGCCGGCATAAAAACATGCACGTACCAGTTTGACGGCCCTTTTGCTTATGGCTTTCTGAAAGCCGAAAGCGGGGTACATCGGCTCGTTCGCATTTCACCTTTTGACAGCAATGCACGGCGGCACACTTCCTTTGCATCCGTATTTGTTTACCCGCTGGTGGATGATACCATCAATATTGAAATAAAAGAGGCTGAAATAAAAATGGATACGGCACGCAGCGGCGGCGCCGGCGGGCAGAATGTAAACAAAGTGGAAACAAAAGTGATGCTGACACATATCCCAACGGGAATTGTAGTGGTTTGTCAAACAGAACGTACACAGCTTGGCAACCGCGAAAAAGCCATGACGATGCTGAAGAGCCGGCTGTATGAAGAAGAGTTGCGCAAACGAAATGAAGCGAAAGATGCCGCTAACGCAAAAAAGAAAAAAATAGAGTGGGGCAGCCAGATTCGCAGTTATGTTTTTCATCCCTATAAAATGATAAAGGATCACCGCACCGACTATGAAACCGGCAATGTGCAGCCGGTGATGGATGGTGAACTGGATGGTTTCATTAAAGCGTATTTAATGAGCGAAAAAGAAGCAGCGAGTTAAATTAATTTTAGATTTGCGAATGCGGATTGTTGGCAACACATCAATAAATCAAAAATCTAAAATCCAATCCCGATTGCAATCGGGACTAAAATAAAAAGTTTATGAACTTAGGTTATTTCAGTTACCCGATGCCCGTAAATGAACCCGTCCTATCCTACACTCCCGGTTCACCGGAAAGAAAAAGACTGAAAGAAGTGCTGGCTGAACTGAAAAAATCACAGGCCGATATCCCGATGTATATCGGAAGCAAAGAAGTGCGAACGAATAAAAAAATGGCCTTGCATCCCCCGCACGAACTCAGCCATACACTTGGCTATTATTACGAAGGCGACGAACGGCACGTAAAGCAGGCCATTGAAGCGGCCTTGGCTGCAAAGGAATCGTGGGCAAATATGAGCTGGGAAAACAGAGCCAATATTTTTTTAAAAGCGGCTGACCTGATTGCAACAAAGTATCGTCCGTATATGAACGGAACAACAATGCTTGGTCAAAGCAAAAATGTTTTCCAGGCCGAAATTGACAGCGCCTGTGAGCTGATTGATTTTCTCCGCTTCAATGTTCATTATTTAAGTGAAATATATAAACAGCAGCCCAACAGCAGCCCCGGCCTGCACAACCGAATGGAGTATCGTCCGCTGGAAGGATTTGTAGTGGCTATAACGCCGTTCAACTTCACAGCCATCGGCGGAAATCTTCCGGCAAGCGCCGCCCTGTGCGGCAATGTGGTGATATGGAAACCGGCGCATGCACAGATTTTTTCGGCACAGATGTTTATGCGCATTCTGAAAGAAGCCGGTTTACCCGATGGTGTTATCAATTTGCTGTACGTGGATGGCCCGACACTCGGCAAAGTGTGTTTCAGTCATCCGGGTTTTGCAGGTGTGCATTTCACCGGCGGCACCAATACATTTAATTATATATGGAAAACCATTGGTGAAAATATTTCCCTGTACAAAACGTATCCGCGGATAGTGGGTGAAACGGGCGGAAAAGATTTTGTAATTGCCCACAAAAGCGCCGACCCTGATGTGCTGGTAACTGCCTTGCTTCGTGGCGCATTTGAATTCCAGGGACAAAAATGCTCAGCAGCATCCCGGGCCTATATTCCTTCCAATATGGCCGATGAAGTGAAGAAAAAACTGGTTGCCGGGGTGAAGAGCTTCAAAATGGGCAGCCCCGAAGATTTTACCCATTTCATCAATGCCGTGATTGATGAAAAAAGTTTTGATAAAATCAAAACTTACATTGACGATGCCAAAAAAGACAAGAAGGCGGAGATTTGGGTGGGGGGCCGTTGCGAGAAAAAGGAAGGGTATTTCATCCAACCCACCATCATCGAAGCAAAAGACCCGAAGTATGTGACCATGTGTGAAGAAATTTTCGGGCCGGTGCTGACCGTATATATTTATAATGCCAACCAGTTTGAACGCACATTGGACCTGGTGGATTCCACTTCGCCGTATGCACTCACCGGCTCCATCATTGCCAAAGACAGGAATGCCATTGAAATGGCTACACAAAAACTAAGGAATGCTGCCGGTAATTTTTATATCAATGATAAACCCACCGGGGCGGTAGTAGGCCAGCAGCCATTTGGCGGTGCCCGGGCCAGTGGTACCAATGATAAAGCCGGCAGCATGCTGAATCTGTATCGCTGGCTGAGTGCAAGAACAATAAAAGAAACATTCCATTCGCCGGTGGATTACCGCTATCCGTTTATGCAAAGCCCCTAATTCCCCTAAATGAGACTTGGATCAAAAGTTCTTTTTTCGTTTGCAAAAAAAAATTAATTCGCAGTTGAATATATTTGATAAGATAAACTAAAGAGCGGGAGTTATAAGCCTCTCCGAAAGGGAGATTTGGAGGGATTCTATATGAAATCAATTCTTTCGCAGCAGCAGCTGGCAATAACTATAAAAAGACTGGCTCACCAGGTTCTCGAAAATCATGTGGGGCTGGAAAACACGGTGCTGATTGGTCTGCAACCCCGCGGTATTTTTTTATCAGACCAGATAGTAGAAGAAATCCGTAAAGAAATTTCTCCTGGTAAAGTTCAGTACGGGAAACTCGACATTACTTTTTACCGCGACGATATCCGCAAAGAACTTCATGTAGCCAACCAGACTGATATTCCTTTTTCTATTGAGGGGAAAAATGTAATATTGATTGACGATGTGCTTTATACGGGGCGCACCACAAGAGCTGCACTGGATGCATTGCTTGATTTCGGAAGGCCCGAAAAAGTGGAGCTCTGTGTATTGATTGACCGCAGGTTCAACCGCCAGTTTCCCATCCAGGCAGATTATATCGGCAAATCGATTGACTCCATCATTTCACAAAAAGTAAAAGTGTACTGGCTGGTAAAAGACGGAAGAGAAGAAGTATGCCTTGTTAATGATTAGTACCCCGATATTGCATTTGAGGAATACTTTCTTAATAATAATGCCACATTATCATTTTGGTTTTTTACAGCAAACTAAAAATATGGTTTCATATTTTTCCGGTTGAAATAATGTGTGTAATAACAAACAACTGTTTGGCTTTTAAAAAAAAATTCTTATTAATTTTAAGAAAATGTTATTTTTTTTCTGAAATTGCTGCAATTCCTCAAACCAAATTTTTAAAACTGCTTGTATTATGAAAAGAAAACTTCGGCATCTTGTCGTTGCGACAAGACAACTCTCCCTATCCGCACTTTTGCTGTTGTTTGTTTTCAGTGCCGCTGCCCAAAAGCAGGTTTCCGGCACAGTAAAAGAAAATAACAACCCTGTAGTTGGAGCTACAGTGGAAGTAAAAGGCACCAATGTGGTAACCGTGACCGGGGTAAATGGAGGTTTCACCATTACCCTTCCTTCCGGTAAAACACTGCTCGTAATTTCTTATGTTGGTTTTGAAACACAAACCATCAATGTGGGCGACAAGACTACGATTGATGTGGTGATGGCTCCTGTAAACACAACTTTAAACGAAGTTGTGGTAACCGGTTACACTTCGCAGGCTAAAAAAGATATTACAGGTTCGGTATCTGTAGTAAAAGTAGCCGATTTGAAATCGGTGCCTTCAAGTAATGCCTCCGGCCAATTGCAAGGACGTGTAGCTGGTATTACTGTAACTACAGACAATCGCCCCGGAACTGAATCGTCTGTAAAAATCCGGGGATTTTCATCTTTTGGCGATAATGCGCCGCTTTATATCATTGATGGAATTCCATCCGGTGGCATCAGCGGGCTGAACCCAAATGATATTGAATCAATGCAGGTACTGAAAGATGCTGCTGCAGCATCCATCTATGGTGCCCGTGCTTCCAATGGTGTAATAATAGTAACTACCAAGAAAGGCAGAACCGGGGGCGCCAAGGTATCTTATAATGCCTATTGGGGTAAGCAGGCCCCCGGCAAAGGCTGGGACCTTGCCAATTCCCAGGAAATGGCAGATCTTACCTGGCTGGCTTTCCGAAATGCGGGTCAGCCTGTTCCTACCGTACAATATGGAACGGGCTCCACACCTCGCCTGCCGGATTACATTCTGCCCGCAGGTAAAATGGAAGGTGACCCTGCCGTGAATCCCAATTTATATAACCTGGACCTGGATAATATAGGGGGCTCTTATCTGATTGTAAGAGCAAATAAAGCCGGCACCAACTGGTATGATGAAATAACACAGAATGCCCCCATCATGAACCACAATATTACCCTCTCCGGCGGTGCAGAAAGAAGCAGGTACCTGATGAGCTTTGATTATTTTGACCAGGATGCCATTATTATTTACAGTTTTTACAGGAGATACACCCTGAGAGTAAACACAGAATTTAATATAAAAAGAAATATCCGCATAGGAGAAAACCTGCAGGTAAGAACCAACGATGATAATACGGTGGCTAATAACGGAAACAACGGCGAGGGTACCGAACTGGGCATGGCTTACCGCAACCAGCCTATTATCCCCATTTACGATATTAAAGGAAATTTTGCAGGATCACGGGCGCCTAACCTTGGGAATGCCCAAAATCCCGTTGCCAGGCGTATCAGGGCTAAGGATGCCAGGAATCAGAACCTGAATATTTTTGGTAATGTGTATGCCGAAGTTGACTTCCTGAAACATTTTACTGTAAGAACAAGCTTTGGAGGACAATTCAACTACAATAACTTCTTTTTCTTCAACTTTAAAACTTACGAGAATTCTGAAAATAATACAGGGAACAGCTATACCGAGGGCTTCAACCGTTTCCGCGAATGGACATGGACCAACCAGGTAACTTATAAAAACACATTTGCCCAGGTTCATGATGTGAATGTGCTGGTGGGTACAGAGTCAGTGGAAAGCTGGGGCAGAAATGTGCAGGGAACCCGGGTAGGTTATTTTGTTGAATCACGTGATTTCTGGGCGCTGAACTCCGGCGGTGCTGCCGGCCAGCAGGCAAGCGGTGCACCTTTTACCCCGGCATCACTTGTTTCTTATTTTGGAAAGGCTGATTACAGCTATAATAATAAATACCTCGCAAGCTTCACAGTTCGTCGCGATGGTTCTTCCAGGTTCGGTCCTCTGTTCAGGTGGGGAACTTTCCCTGCAGGTTCTATCGGCTGGCGTGTGACGGAGGAAAGCTTTATGGATAATGTACGGTGGATCAGCGATCTGAAAATCCGCGGAAGCTATGGCCAGATGGGTAACCAGCGTATTAATCCCGCCAATGCTTTTGACCTGTATGTTGGTGGGCCCGGAAGTTCCAACTACGACATCAATGGAACAAGCAACAGTACTGCACAGGGATTCCAGCAATCATTTGTAGGTAATCCTGCCGGTAAATGGGAAACAAATATTACCCAGAATTATGGATTTGATGCCGTATTGTTCAATGGAAAAACTGAAATATCATTTGATGTGTACAGCAAAAAGACTGAAGACCTGCTATTCCGTCTTCCTGCCCTGGCTGCTGCCGGTGCCGGCGCTGCATCCAATCCGGCATTCTTCAATGTAGCTTCAATGAAGAATAATGGTATTGACCTGTCAATTACACATCGCGGTTCTTTTGGCGGCAGAGACGGAGTGAAATTTGATGCTCAGCTTACTTTGACTTCTTACAATAACGAGATAACCAAACTGGCCGAAGGTCTGGACTTTTATGATACCCGCGGCTCACGTATCGGCAACTGGATAAGAAACCAGATTGGTCACGAAATGTCATCCTTCTTTGGATATAAAGTAGTGGGTCTTTTCAAAGATGCAGCCGAAGTGGCTGCCGCCCCTGCACAGGATCAGAAAGCTCCGGGGCGTTTCCGCTACCAGGATACAAATGGCGATGGCACTATTACTCCTGCCGACCGGGTATTTCTTGGCAGTCCTAATCCTGATTTTACTTACGGCCTTAACCTGAATGCCAGTTATAAAGCATTCGATGTTTCCATGTTCTTCTATGGCAACCAGGGTAAAGAAATTATGAACTATGTAAAATGGTGGATTGATTTCTTCCCCTCGTTCCAGGGCGCCAAGAGCAAAGACCTGCTCTACAATTCATGGACATCAACCAAAACCAATGCGAAAGTTCCTATAGCTGAAAATGCATCGAATTTCAGTAATAACAGTGCAGTGAATTCTTATTACCTGGAAGATGGTTCTTATTTCAGAATGAAGAACCTGACCATAGGATATACACTACCGGCTTCGCTTACCAACAAGGTGAAAATTGACAAATTCAGGATTTATGTTCAGGGCACCAACCTGTTTACCATCACGGATTATTCAGGCCTGGATCCTGAAACATTTGGTGCCGATGATTCTTACGGTATAGATGAAGGTCTGCTGCGCTCAGTTCGCCAGTTCCTGATTGGAGTAAACGTTAATTTCTAAAAATATAATTGAAATCATATGAAAAAAATAACATTCAAATTCATTGCTCTTTTCATGGCAGGAACGGTGATTTCACTTTCCTGTGGCAAGGGTTTTCTGGAAAAAACCCCAAAGGGTACACTTGATGTAAATGCCCTTGCAAATAAGAAAGGAGTAGAAGCCCTGTTAATTGGAGCCTATGCTGTACTGGATGGTTTCATTAATGGTGGCGGTATCTTTTTGGGTGGCTGGCAAAGCTCAGGCACCAACTGGGTATATGGAAGCATTTGCGGCCAGGATGCACATAAAGGCACCGATGCCGGCGACCAGCCTGACATTAACCCCATTGAGGCTTTTACACCTACAGCTACAAACGGGTATTTTGATACAAAGTGGCGGATCTGTTTTGAAGGTATAAACCGTTCAAACAGTGTACTCAGAGTAATGGCAAATGCAACTGACATCAGTGCTGCCGATGCGGCAAGAATTGCAGGTGAAGCAAGATTTCTGCGTGCTCATTACCACTTTGAAGCAAAGAAAATGTGGAATAAAGTGCCGTTTTATGATGAAAATGTAACTGACTTCAACCAGCCAAACGATGCTGATATTTGGTCGCAAATCCAGGCTGACCTTGAGTATGCCTATGCCAACCTGCCCGTAACGCAAACTGCCAAAGGCCGTGTAAATAAATACGCAGCCGGTGCCATGCTTGGAAAATGCCTGCTGTTCCAGGGCAAATATCCACAAGCCAAAACTGTGTTGGATGATGTGTATACCAATGGCAAAAATGCGCAAGGGCAGACTTATGCATTGCTGACTAAATACAGCGATAACTTCAATGCTGATACCAAGAACAGCACCGAATCGGTATTTGCTGTTCAATATTCTGTAAATGATGGTTCCAGCGCCGATAATGGCGGCTGGGGTGAAGTGCTGAATTTCCCCTACACTGGTGGCCCTGGCACTTGCTGTGGATTCTTCCAGCCTTCACAAGATTTAGTTAATTCATTTAAAACAAATGCTGTAACCGGCCTGCCCGATCCGGATAACTACAACAATACGGAAGTGACCAATGACCAGGGCCTGACTTCGTCTCAGCCATTTACTCCGTATGCAGGCACCCTGGATGCCCGTCTTGATTATACGGTCGGCCGTCGCGGCATTCCTTATCTCGATTGGGGTCCGCACCCGGGCTACAACTGGATCCGCGACCAGGCTTATGGTGGTCCATACAGTCCAATTAAGAACGTTTATTACAGGGCCCAGGAAAGAGTGAAGACTGATATTAATTTCTGGACAAGCGGCATTACTGCCAATAATTACACCCTTATCCGCTTTGCTGATGTCATTCTCTGGCTGGCTGAAGCCGAAGTGGAAGCAGGGAGTCTCGACAGGGCACGTCAATTGGTCAATCTTGTAAGAGGAAGAGCAGCCAATCCTGCCGGATGGGTTGCCAGCACAACGGGTCCCTTTGCTCCTTATGCAGCCAATTATATGGTGGGTTTATATCCCGTTGCTTCTCCTGCATTTCTTACCCAGGCAAATGCCCGTAAGGCTGTGCGTTTTGAAAGAAAACTCGAATTGGGTATGGAAGGTCATCGCTTCTTTGACCTCGTACGCTGGGGAGTTGCCGCTGCTGAAGTAAACAGGATACTGGATTATAACGGCGGAGTAAGCAATCCTTCAATAAACAATAAACGTAATTACCTGGCTGCTGCAAACTTTACAGCCAATAAAAATGAATACTTCCCTATTCCGCAAAGTCAGATTGATAGAAGTGTAACCGGCGGACAAGCCAAGCTGAAACAAAACCCCGGGTATTAATTTTTTATTCTTACAAAAAAAAAGGAGGCAGACAGGGTTCTGCCTCTTTTTTTGAAATTTGTTTTTCCGCTAAATTAGTTTTTACAGAATTGCCGTTATGAGAACCAGATTAATTCTTGCAGTAAGCACATTCATCGTTTTTATTTTACAGAGTTGCAGTGGTAAAAAATTTTACTTTAAAAAAATTTCATCCGGCCACTCGGGCATTCATTTCAACAATGAAATAAAGGAAACCGACTCTGTCAACATTCTTGATTTTTCCAATGTGTACAATGGTGGTGGCGTGGGGGTGGCCGATTTTAACAACGATGGCCTGCCGGATATTTACTTCACCGGCAACATGGTAGAAAACAAACTGTACCTGAACAACGGAGATTTCCGCTTTGCTGATGTAACCAGGGAAGCGGCAGCCGGTGGCGAAGGCAAATGGTGCCGCGGCGTGGCGGTGGTTGATATCAACAACGACGGCCGGCAGGATATCTATGTTTCAGCCACGATCAATCCCGCTGCGGCCAAAAGAGAAAATATTCTTTATATCAATACCGGCATTGATGGAAACGGGATACCGCATTTTAAAAATATGGCCGCTGCGTATGGATTAAACGATACTACACATACTACGCAATCTTCTTTTTTTGATTATGACAATGACGGTGACCTGGATGTGTACCTGAGTGTAAATGAAATTCTGCCCGAGCTGTATCCGAATAAATTTCGCCCGGTAATAAAAGACGGCAGCTTCCCCAGCACCGGCAGGCTATACCGCAATGACTGGGATTCTGCGGCCGGGCACCCGGATTTTAAAAATGTATCCAGGGAAGCAGGCGTCACCACGGAAGGGTATGCTCATCATGTGGCTATTGCCGACATCAACCTTGACGGGTGGAAGGATATATATGTTACCAACGATTATCTATCCAGCAATATTCTTTACATCAATAACGGCGACGGCACGTTTACTGATAAGATTGGAGAATACCTGAAGCATTCATCGGCCAATGCAATGGGCGCCGACATTGCCGACATGAATAATGACGGGCTCACCGATATTGTGGAGCTGGATATGAACCCGGAAGATAATTTCCGTAAAAAAATGATGCTGATGCCCGTGAGCTATCTCACCTATCAGAACTCAGATCATTTCGGTTATCATTATCAATACGTGAGAAATACTTTGCAGTTGAATATGGGTAATCGCCGGCTGGCCAATGATTCTACGGGTGAACCCGTGTTTGGCGAAATAGGATTTTACAGCAGCATGGCGGAAACCGACTGGAGCTGGGCGCCCCTGGTGGCCGATTATGATAATGATACTTACCGCGACATCATCGTCACCAATGGGTTTCCGAAAGATATTACCGATCACGATTTTGCCGTCTTCCGCCAGGAAACATCTTTCTTTGCTACCAGGCAGCAACTGCTGGAGCAAATTCCCGAAGTGAAGCTGCATAATTATTTTTTCCGCAACAACGGCAATCTGCGGTTTACTGATAAAACAAAAGAGTGGGGAATGAGTGACCCTACTTTTTCCAACGGGGCTGCTTTTGCCGATTTTGATAATGACGGCGACCTGGACGTGGTGATAAATAACATTAATGATGAAGCAATACTTTACGAAAATACCTTCAGAAAAAAAGAACCTGCTGCGTCCAATTATCTTTCTGTAAAGCTGGAAGGAAATGCTCCGAACCGCGACGGCTTCGGCGCATGGATAAAAATTTTCAATAATGGCCGGCAACAGGTGTATGAGCATTACACGGTCCGCGGCTATTTATCTTCCGTTTCACCAGTTGCTCATTTCGGTTTGGGAGCTGAATCAAAAATTGACTCCCTGCTTGTCATCTGGCCCGATAATACATTTCAAAAACTGGAATACATACCGGCCAACCAGGTTATTAACCTGAAACAAAGTGATGCTGCGGGCAAGTATGATTGGCATGCCCAGCATTTTACTCCCCCTGCTTATTTCACCGAAATAAGTGAAGTATCGGGTATTAAATACCAGCACCAGGAAATTGATTACATAGATTTTAATGTGCAGCGCCTGCTGCCGCATAAATTTTCAGAATACGGCCCTGCGCTTGCAGCCGGCGACCTGGATGGAGATAAACTGGACGACTTTGTAGTGGGCGGCTCTTACGGCCATAGTGCAAAACTGTTCTTTCAGCAGGCCGATGGCAGGTTTGATTCCACTGCTCTTTTCCCCGGCGCCACCAGGATTACCAAAACTTCGGAAGACCTCGGCATTGCCTTATTTGATGCCGATAATGACGGCGATAATGATATGTACATTGCCAGCGGCGGGTATGAAAATCCCGGCTATACTTTTCATTACCGTGATAAATTTTACCTGAACGACGGCAAAGGCAATTTTACACTGGATACAACTGTTTTCCCGGTGAATTACACAAGCAAAAGCTGTGTAAAAGCCTGCGACTTCGATAAGGATGGCGACATGGATTTATTTATCGGGGGCAGGGTAGATCCATGGAAATACCCGAAACCTGTTTCTTCATTTATTTACAGAAATGATGCAAAAGACGGTATTGTGAAATTCACTGATGTGACCGCAGCAGTGGCGCCGGTATTAAAAAATATCGGGATGGTATGTGATGCATTATGGACCGACTTCGATAATGACGGCTGGGCAGATCTGTTGATTGCCGGCGAATGGATGCCGCTGAAATTTCTGAAAAATGAAAAGGGAAAATTTAACGATATCACTTCTTCAACAGGTATCAGTGACAAAACCGGCTGGTGGAACAGCCTTGCCGCCTGCGATTTCGACAATGACGGCTACATGGATTACGTGGCGGGAAACCTGGGAGAAAATTCATTTCTGAAAGCCAGCGAAAAATACCCCGTGTCGGTGTATGCAAAAGATTTTAATAATAACGGCAGCACCTGGCAATGCATACCGGCAAGATATATTGTTGACCGGGATGGCAAGATGAAAGAATTTCCGGTGGATGGCCGCGATGAAATTGTGGACCACATGCCTTTTATTAAAAAGAACTTTCTTACTTATAAAGAATTTGCCAGCGCCACAGTTGACAAACTTTTTTCGGATGAACAAAAGAAAGATATGCTGAAATACACGGCCACCTGGTTCAAATCATCAATTATCAGGAATAATGGCAATGGCAGCTTTATCATGGAAGAGTTGCCGGCCATAGCGCAACTGTCCTGTGTGTATGGAATGGTAGTGGAAGATTTCGACGGCGACGGCAACCTGGACATTTGTTTAAATACAAATGACTTTGGAACCATTCCTTCACTTGGCCGTTATGATGCATTAAACGGTTTAATGTTGAAGGGAAACGGCCAGGGCGATTTTGTTCCTCTTTCAATACAGCAAAGCGGCCTGTTTATTCCCGGCAACGGAAGGGCATTTTGTATGCTGGCAGCAGCGGGCGGGTCACCACTTTTTGTTGCTTCGCAAAACCGGGGCGACCTTAAACTGTTCAGGTTAAAAACCGGGTTTACTCTTGTGCCTGTTCCGGCAAAAGCAGTGGCGGCGGAGTTGCTGCTATCGGGTAATAAAAAAAGGAAAGTGGAATTTCCATTCGGATCTTCGTTTTTATCCCAGTCGTCAAAAACGGTGCTGAATACAAAGGCTGTAAAACAAATTACATGGATTGGCAGCGACGGCAGAAAATGGCAATAGTTATTACAAACTTATACATGGTTAATCATGACAGCCGGTATAAACAAAAGGAGAAAAAAATCGCTTGTATAAATAGAGTATTAGCTTCAAAAATATTTTCAACACTGAGATACAGAGTTAATGAGTACCACAGAGCATTGATTCGCCAACATCGCTTCCCTGTAAAACTTCAATCCTCCGTAACTCTGTGTTAAAAAATCTAACTTTTGGAATAACAGCTAATCTAAAAACCAGTTACCAGCACCCAAACTGGCAGCTTAGCTCATTGCCTAAAACATGTTTACCACTTTTAAGAATCTTTTTATCCCAACTTCCGAATCCCCTATCTTCGCTTTTTAATGAGCCTTTCTGTCAGACACCTGCTCGGTATCAAAGACCTTACAGTCAGCGACATTTCCCTTGTTTTAAAAACAGCCGAACAATTCAAAGAAGTTTTGCAGCGCCCGGTAAAGAAAGTGCCTTCGCTGCGTGATGTCACCATTGTAAATCTTTTTTACGAAAGCTCCACCCGCACAAGATTCTCATTTGAGCTGGCCGAAAAACGGCTCAGCGCCGATACAATCAATTTTGCATTGTCGGGTTCATCGGCGGCAAAGGGTGAAACGCTGCTGGATACGGTAAGAAATATTTTATCAATGAAAGTGGACATGGTGGTGATGCGCCACAGCGCCAGCGGGGCGCCGCATTTTCTTGCCCGGCATGTTCCGGCAGCCATCATCAATGCCGGCGATGGCATCAATGAACATCCTACGCAGGGCCTGCTTGATGCTTTTTCCATGAAAGAAAAGTTCGGGAAGCTGGAAGGACTGAAAGTGGCCATCATCGGCGACATTATGCACAGCCGGGTGGCCATGAGCAATATTTACCTGCTGAATAAAATGGGGGCAAAGGTGACCGTTTGCGGCCCGCCTACTTTAATTCCCAAATACATCCGCGAAGCTTTCGGCGTGGAAGTGAATTACAACCTGGCGGAAACACTGGAGTGGTGCGATGTGGCCAATGTGCTGCGCATTCAGCTGGAGCGGCAAAACCAGGTTTTGTTTTCCTCGCTGCGTGAATACAATCTTGCTTATGGCCTAAAAAGAAAACTACTCGACAGCCTGCACAAAGAAATTGTAGTAATGCATCCCGGCCCGATCAACAGGGGAGTGGAACTGGACAGCGATGTGGCCGACAGCAAACAGTCAATCATTCTTCAGCAGGTAGAAAACGGCGTGGCGGTGAGGATGGCTGTGCTGTATTTGTTAAGCCCCCAAACCCACTAAAGGAGGCGTATTGCTTGTGAACATATATCGGCTTATGTTTGTTGTTTCAGCTGAAGAATAAAGTGATGAAGATGACAAGTCTTATTACAAGTTGAACATAATTATTAAAGTAAAAATCCCCCTATAGGGGGTTTGGGGGCTTTATGCAACGCATTTGTCTCTTTCCCGGCACCTTCGACCCCGTCACACTGGGTCATGTGGATATCATTACAAGGGCACTGCCATTGTTTGATAAAATTGTTGTGGGTATTGGGATAAATACATCAAAGGCGCCTATGTTTTCACCTGAAAAGCGTATGAACTGGGTGAATGAAATTTTTAAAAAAGAAACAAGAGTAGAAGGCGCCGTTTACGAGGGATTGACCGTTGATTTCTGTAAAAAAATAGATGCAAAATTCATCCTGCGGGGCATACGTTACGTCAGCGATTTTGAATATGAAAAAACAATAGCCGATGCCAACCGCATTCTCGACAGTTCCATTGAAACTATTTTTCTTACCGGCGAGCCGAAATACACTTCCATAGCCTCCACCATTGTCAGGGATATTTTAAGAAACGGAGGCGACGCCTCGCATTTTCTGCCGGAGCAGGTGCTGAGAACACTTAAATAATCTATATTAATATTTCTGGTGTCACAATCTCAACTTTTAAAATAGCTAGTAATACTTTATGTCAATCTGGTTCAATAAAAATGTCTCATTGGAACACATCAGGCCACTTGGTAAAGGCACCATGAGTGAGCATTTGGGAATAGAGTGGATGGAAATAGGGGAGAACTTTCTGAAAGCAAGAATGCCTGTGGATCACCGTACTATTCAGCCTTATGGCCTGCTGCATGGCGGCGCTTCCTGTGTGCTGGCCGAAACCATCGGCAGTGTGGCCTCGGCGCTGGTTATTGATGATACTGCAAACTTTTGTGTGGGTATCGAGATTAATGCCAATCATATCCGCAGTGCAAAGAGCGGGTATGTTTATGGCACCTGTTCACCGTTGCACCTGGGCGCCTCCACGCATGTGTGGGATATCCGGATTACGGATGAAAAGGACAGGCTGGTTTGTGTCAGCCGCCTTACAGTGGCGGTGATGAAACGAAAAGATTAACGGATGGGAGCGAAGCCGGCTATCAGCACATCTCTTACCGAGGGAAAAGAATTGGCCAGGTAATTTTTCTGCTCGTTTTCCTTCACCCATACCAGTTGTGTGATATCCTCACTTTCCTGGGCCACCAGCTTTTGTTTGCCGCTTACTTTCATCCGAAACCATTTTGTTTCTTTAAGAATATAGCGGCTGCCTTCGTGGTACGTGTGCCAGGTAGTTATTAATGGAGACACCAGCTGTACATCTTTCAGACCGGTTTCTTCTCCGGTTTCTCTTATGGCACCGGCCTCGGCCGTTTCCTTTTTATCCAGTTTTCCTTTGGGTAAATCCCATTTGCCCCGGCGAAACATCATCAGCACTTCGCCGTTTTCGTTTTGTACAAAACCACCGGCCGCATTTATTAGGGTGAATTTTTTGAAAAAGGCCGACTTTAATTCTTCCAGGTTATTATGATAATAAATGCCTGCATGCACCTGCGGTTGCTGCATCTCATGTATCATGCTTTTAATGGCGTGGGTATTCAGTTCGTCAATAAACACGGCATCATCATGATGAACATAAGGTTGCAGCCCGGCATCCACGTCGTCGCAGAGGAATAGGGGCTTGGTGTCGAAGTAAATTTTGATGTACATAAATAAATTTCCGATTTCCGGATTCCGAATTCATATTTGCCTCATGACGGACGCAAAAGCGGTAGCTGAAAAATTGCTTCAAGTTAATGCAGTAAAACTGAATCCTGAAAATCCCTTTACCTGGGCCAGCGGCTGGAAAAGCCCTATCTATTGCGACAACCGGCGCATCCTTTCTTTTCCTTTTATCCGCGACTTCATAAAATCGGAGCTTTGCAATGTGGTTTTCGAAAAATTTCCTGATGCAGAACTGTTGGCTGGCGTGGCCACAGCAGGCATAGCCTGGGGCGCTATGGTGGCCGATCAGTTAAAGTTGCCCTATGTTTATGTAAGACCCAAACCCAAAGAACATGGTCTCGGCAACCAGGTGGAGGGTTATTATGAACCCGGGCAGAGGGTGGTTATAATTGAAGACCTTGTTTCCACTGGTAAAAGCAGTCTTCAGGTGGTGGATGTATTAAAGCAGGCCGGGCTTGAAATTGCCGGCATGGTTTCTATTTTCACTTATGGCTTTCCTGTGGCTGAAAAACTGTTCAGGCAGGCAGGGGTCAATTATTTTCCGCTTACCGATTTTACCACCCTGATTGCTTTGGCATCGGAAAAAGGCCAGGTGTCGGATGAACAAATGGAAATTTTGTTAAAGTGGCGGACCGATCCGGCCGGTTGGATGGGAGTTAAGTAAATTGCCTGAAACAGCTCCCGATGAAACATATCTTTTTTCTTTTTGTGGCCGGCGGCATTTCGTTTGCCGGCGCAGCGCAGGTAAAAGCTTCAATGACTGCAAAAATCAGCACCCCCACTGTTGGCTGCGAAGACTGTAAAAACCGGATTGAAACCTATCTAAAACGACACGATGGCGTGACCTATGTAATGGTAAACTGGCGCCGGAAAGAAACCACCGTAAAATACCTCACTGACCGTATCAATATTGAGGAGATAAAAACCGCCATTGCCAATTGCGGTTATGATGCAGACGATGTACCGGCCAATGAAGACTCTTACAAGCGACTGCCCAAGACCTGTAAAAAACCCGCCGATGGGGGACCCAATAAGCCGCCGAATATTCATGCACCACCGCCCACAAAAACGAGCAACTAATTTTTTTTAGCCCCCCTCAACGGGGGCTTTTTTATTGCCCCTATGAAATTTCCGTCACCTGGGCTTCCTCATCATTAAATTCATTTTGCTCAGCTTTTTTTAGCCTCCTATTTTTTCCCCGGGGAATATTTCATCAAATCCAGTTGATTACAATTGCCAATTAATTTATGATTTCAAATTTTTTGACCTTCGGGAATTGTGCAAAATATCAGGGCTATTCTTTCAGAGCATAAAACTTTGGCAGTGAATAATAAGCAGTGGATGATTCTAATTAAAACCACGAATTTTCTTGTTACTTTTATTAATGTGCCTGACGTTTCTACCATTCACCCTATTTTATTTATTTTCTTGGTTCTAATTATTGAAAAACAGTGAATAATACCTGGTGCCGCCCTTTTTATTTTATTTAAAAAAATAAATACCAAAAACTTTTAATACCAAAACAAAAGCAGGTGATAAAGGATTAATTAGCCCTACCCTCTTTAAGCGGCCTGATGTTGAAATAGGATTTCTACGAAGCTCCATTTGGCTTAATGCATTTGCTGAATCTTATGGCCGGCATCCATTGCTTTTTATATATTGTCTGGCGGATTCAAATAATCTAGCTCAGGTGAAGGATTGAAGGCAGGAACGTCGTCTTAACCGGTTGAATTAAAAGAGCCGGGGTTTTATCACAACATGACCGGCGGCCTTTTATGGTATAGTGGTTTTTATTACCTTGTAACCCCTATTCTGGACCTATAGGACTATTTGGAGAAATGAGAAATTTTAAGACTCTGCTTACAGGCATTTTCTGCATTGCCGTACCTGCCTTTTTACCTGGCCAGGATTTTTCCAATAAGGGGAAGGAATTTTGGATTTCATACAGCTATCATGTGGGCATGGCGCAAGGTGGATTGCCGACGATGACGCTTTATATTACGTCTGATGTAGCCACAAATTATACAGTCGAAATTTATGGGGTCACCACCATTCAAACCGGCTCTATTGCAGCCGGCCAGGTTGTTACGGCAATTATTCCGACTGCTTATACCATTAACAATGAAGGATTGTTTACCGGCCGCACTATCCGGGTTGTGACAGATAAGAACTCTGTAGTTTATGCCTATATTACCCGGAGTGCTGTAAGTGGCGCCACTGTTTGTCTGCCAACTCCTGTATTAGGCAAAGAGTATTACTCCTCCAATTTTACACAGGCTTCAAATGAGCCTAATTCCAACTCTTATTTTACAATCATTGCTGTTGAAGATAATACCTCAATAGAAATTACCCCTGCATCAGATACAAAAAACGGCTGGATTGCAGGAAATACATATACTATAAACCTGAATAAAGGACAGATTTACCAGGTGCTTGGAACCACTTCAGGTAATTCAGGCTCTGATCTCACCGGCTCACTTATTAAATCTGTTTCTTCTGGTGCCGGCGGCTGCAAACGAATTGCCGTATTTTCCGGCAGCGGAAAAATTTCAATCGGGTGTGCCAGCCCGGGCACTTCGGATAATTTGTACCAGCAGCTTTATCCTACTGGTTCATGGGGTTTAAAATATCTGACTGTTCCGAGTTATAACAGGCCCACCAATTATTACAGGATAATAAGAAAAACCGCCACTACAAACCTGTATGTAAACGGAGCGCTGATTCCTGCAGCTTCATTTATTAATGGCAGGTATTATGAGTTTTCAAATACCTCTCCTAATCTTATTACAGCATCTGAACCTATTTCGGTGGCCCAGTATTTTACTACACAGAATTGCTCAGGCAACCCCAGCCCTTACGACCCGGAAATGATAATGCTGAACCCGGTGGAGCAAAATATCAGTAATGTGACCCTGGTAAGCTCCAACCTGGCTGCCACACAAAATCAGCAGCATCACCTGCACGTAATCATGCGAAGCGGTGGCACCGGTATTTCTTCATTCAAAATGGATGGCATCCCGGTTGCAGCTACATCGTGGGCGGTGCACCCCGGCGATCCCACATATTCCTATCTCTATTTGCCAAATGTGGCGCAAGGATATCATAAGCTCACTTCCGACTCAGGATTTAATGCACTGGCTTATGGTTATGCCAATGCAGAATCTTATGGTTATTCAGCCGGCGCCAATGTAAAAGATCTTTACCAGTTCATCAGCATCCTTAACCAGTACGCCACAGTAAACTTTCCTGCTACCTGTACCAATACTCCTTTTTATTTCAGGATAGTGTTTCCTTACCAGCCTACTCAAATACAGTGGGTATTTGGACCTGCGCTGAATGCTATGGGCATTGCCGATGTTACCCTTGCCAGCCCTGTGTTTGATTCTACCTGGATAGTAAACGGGCGGCAGGTATACCGGTACAGTTTGCCAACGTCATATACAATCACAACTCCGGGCACCTACCCGATAAAAGTAATAGCCAATAACCCCACACCTGACGGCTGCAGCGGCGTGCAGGAAATAGACTACGACCTGCAGGTGTTTAATCCGCCAACTGCCGGTTTTTATTTTACCACCAATGGCTGTGTGACAGCGCCGGTGAATTTCTTCGATACCAGCAACACTGGCGGCCGGCCTATCATTCAGTGGCGCTGGAATTTTGGCGATGCATCCACATCCAATCTGCAGAATCCATCGCATACCTACGTGGCACCGGGCTCTTATATTTCTTCTTTATCGGTGATTACCGATGTGGGCTGTATTTCCGATACAGCATACCGGACGGTAAACCTGACCCTGTTGCCACAAGCAAAATTTGGCGCAGCACTTCCGTATTGCGCAGGCAAACCAATCACGTTTACCGATTCATCCACCGTAAGCGGGGGAGCAACACTTGCCAAATGGTATTGGGATTTTGGCGATGGCACACCCGTGGTAATAGCTACCAGCAATGCACCGCAGATGCACACATATGCATCGGCAGGCACATACACTGCCACACTGAAAGTGGAAACAACTACAGGCTGCCAGAGCCTTGTTTACTCTCAACTCATCAATGTAAGAGTAAATCCCTTGGCCGCTTTTAATCTTGTCGGAAATATCTGTATGCCGCAGGGCACAGCAACCTTTACCAATGCCACTACAATTTCAGATGGCAGTTCGCTTACCTATTTATGGAATTTCGGCGATGGTAACACTTCTACTGCCATCAACCCGGTTCATAATTACTCCGGGCTGGGGCCTTACAATGTCAGCCTGACTGCTACATCAACCAATGGCTGTTCCGACGATACCGTGCGGACCATATCAAACATTTATGCCCAGCCCGATGCCAGCTTTACTGTGGACAGCGTGGAGAGTTGCTTTGGCGGCACATTCAATTTTACCGACCAGAGCACGGCACCAAACAGCACGGTGACGCAATGGTTCTGGGATTTTGGTGATGGCTCCAATTCCAATCTGCAGCATCCAACCAAGCAATATGCCACCGTTGGAACTTATACAGTAAAACTATATGTAAACTCTGCCGCAGGCTGCCGCTCTGATACGGCCTCAATGAATGTAACCGTACTGCAATTGCCCACAGTGAGCTACACAACTTCAAGCCCCGTTTGCGAAACCCAGCCGGTTCAGTTTACGTCCACTTCGGTTCCCAATGCCGGCACTATCACACAATATACATGGTCAGTAAATGGAACTGGAGTTGGCGGCAATAACTCTGTAATCAGTTACACACCGGCCATTGCCGGAAACTACAATATCGCTTTATCTGTTTTAACCGACAAGGGATGCACCAATCAAACATCAGGAACGCTGACGGTGAACCCAAGACCCGTGGCCAATTTCAATTTACCCAATGTATGCCTGCCTGCAGGTACGGCTAATTTCAGCAGCACATCCACCATTTCATCCGGTTCAATCTCAACTTATCTCTGGAATTTCGGAAACGGGCAAACGGCCACCACGCAGAATGCAACAACTACTTACAGCAATACAGGTCCATTCAATGTTACTTTAACGGTGACATCAAACAACGGATGCGTTGATGATACGGTGCGGGTTTTAAATACAGTGTATGCCCAGCCGCAGGCAAACTTCACTTCACCGGCTGAGGTCTGTTTTGGCAATGCGGTAAACTTTACCGACCAAAGCACGGCGCCAAACAGCACCGTGGCACAATGGCTCTGGAACTTTGGTGATGGAAACACATCCACCCAGCAAAATCCCACACACAATTATTCTGCACCGGGCACCTTCGTTGTTACGCTTACCATTACTTCTGCCGTGGGTTGCACATCCACGGTGGCAACAAGGAATGTAATTGTAAACCCGTTGCCGACTGCAAACTTTACTACTTCATTACCGGCATGTGCATCCAGGGACATCACTTTTACTGATGCTTCTGTAGCCAATGCCGGCAGCCTGGTGAAATGGACCTGGGATTTTGGCGATGGCACCAATGCTGTGATGAACAACCCGGCGCCATTTATCCATAATTATCCTACTGCAGGCACTTACAATGTGACGCTGCAGGTGGAAACAAACAAAGGCTGCATCAGCACAGTGCTTTCAAGGCTGGTCACCATTCATGTATTGCCCGAGGCCGGATTTATTTCACCTGAAATCTGTTTGACCGACCCCTTTGCACCTTTCATTGATACCAGTAAAATTTCAGCCGGCAACATTTCAGCCTGGCTGTGGAACTTTGGCGACCCCAATGCTTCAGCAGGAAATCCCAATACATCCTCGCTGCAAAACCCCACTCACCGCTATTCGGTCATTGGTACTTATACAGCCACTTTGATTGTTATTTCCAACCAGGGCTGTACCGATACCATTGCACAAACATTTACCGTAAACGGCTCCGTGCCGCTTGCCAACTTTACCGTGCAAAATGCAAATGTGCTCTGCAGCAACCAGGATGTTATCATTGCCGATGCCTCCACAGTTGATTTCGGAAGCATTGTAAAAATTGAAATCTACTGGGATTGGTTAAATGATCCCACTATCAAAACCGTGGATGATTACCCGGCGCCGGGAAAATTATACTCTCATAAATATCCTGAATTCGGTGCGCCGCCCACGATGACCTACACCATCCGCATGATTTCTTATTCTGGCATTACCTGTCTGAATGTAATAACTAAAACAATTACCGTGCTGGCAACACCGTCTGTCAGGTTTGATCCCATACCTGATATTTGCTCCAATGCACCGGCATTCCAGTTGACACAGGCAGGAATAACAAATAACTTACCGGGCTCAGGAGTGTTTGCCGGCAATGGTGTTTCATCATCGGGAATATTTACCCCATCAGTGGCAGGTGCAGGCACTCATACACTCCGCTATACTTACACGGGTACGAATGGGTGCAGCAATTTCCTGGAGCAAACCATTACTGTTGATCCCACTCCGGTGGCAAATGCCGGACCTGATAAAACAGTGCTGGAAGGCGGTGTGGTGCAACTGACGCCAGCACTTACCAGCGGCATTCCCGTTACTTATTTGTGGTCGCCGTCAACAGGATTGAACAGTATTAATATTCCCGATCCGCTGGCTTCACCCACCGATGATATTACTTATACCTTACGTGTCACTTCAGACCAGGGCTGCACCAGCACCGACCAGGTATTTGTAAAAGTGCTGAAGAAACCGCAGATACCGAATATTTTCAGCCCGAACGGGGATGGCATTCATGATAAGTGGGTGATTGCTTTCCTGGAAACTTATCCCGGCTGTACGGTGGAAATTTACAACCGCTATGGCCAGCGCATTTATTATTCCTTGGGTTATTCAGAACCATGGGATGGTACTGTAAATGGTAAGCCGGTACCTGTCGGAACATACTATTATATTGTTGACCCCAAAAACGGGCGGCAAAAACAGGCAGGCTATGTGGATGTGATTAGATGAGTGGTGAGTAGCGAGTAGCGAGTAGCGAGTAGTGTCTAATATTCATTATTGATTTAGCAAAAAGAAAACAAGAATTAATAATAAATAACCAGGTTGACATTGAGTAATCGAAAATGAAAAGAATACAGTTAATATTATTTTATGCTTTTTTCGGAGTGGGGTTGTATGCACAACAGCGACCACACTATACCCAATATATCCTGAACCAGTTCATCATCAATCCTGCTATTTCAGGAATTGAGAATTATGTTGATCTGAAAGTAAGCGCCAGAGATCAGTGGGTGGGGCTTAGTGGTGCACCGCGTACTGCTTATCTTACTGTGCATGCGCCGCTGGGTAAAAAAGATTACCGAACATCTGCTACATCGTATTCCATTCCCGGGCAAAACCCGCGGGGGAAATATTACTGGGAAACTTATACAGCGGCAGCCCCGCACAATGGAATCGGTCTTGCAGTAATAAATGATAAAACCGGCAGTTATAACCGGTTTTCAGCCACAGCATCCTATGCTTATCACCTGGGTTTAAATCCCACTACCAATCTTTCCGCAGGATTTGCAGCCGGCATTACCAAAGTGAGTATTGACAGAACCAAACATGATTTCGATGGCTCGGGCAACCCGATTGATCCGGCCACGGGCTCTGCCATCAGCGGCGAACTCTTCAAAGTGCGGCCTGATCTTTCCGCAGGGCTGTATGTGTATTCAAGAGATTATTTTATCGGGCTGGCTGCACAGCAAATCATTCCGCAGAAACTCCAGTTTGTGGATGATGCTGCATTTGTAACCAAAGGGAAACTTGTGCCGCATGTTTTTCTCAGCGCCGGGTACCGGTTTCTTCTTACTGACGACATCAATGCTATTCCTTCGCTGATGGTGAAATATATCAATGCAACATCCAAAAACAATGTGCAGCCCGAAGTGAACCTGAAGCTTCAGTACCGTGATTTATTCTGGGTGGGCGGCAGCTACCGCTATGAAAATGGTTATGCGGCCATGCTGGGTTTAAGTGTGGCCAATACGGTACATGTAGGCTATGCGTATGATTTTACCACTACCAATCTGAATACCGTGAGCCGCGGCACACATGAACTGATGATCGGCTTCATCATCGGCAACCGGTACAGCCAGGAATGTCCACGCTGCTGGTAATTATATTCTTACAATCTTTTTGGGGCGGGCAGCTTTCAGTTTTTCAAGCTGTTGTTTTGCTTTCAGCTGGTTTTCTTTCACCAGTTTCAGGGTAATGTCAGTATCGGGAATGCATTCAGTTTCATTTTCCCTCATTGTATTTTCAATGCTGAAAAGATTAGCCAGGCTCAGCGTAAGCTGCTGTTGAATGCTGTCAAACTTTATTTGAGCCAGTGATGCATTGATTTGTTCGTTTACTGAGTTCCAGTCTATCTGGTCGTAAGATAATTTTAGTTTATTTTCCAGGGTTTCCCAATTTATTTTTTTC
>Ga0137829_10196978_pt1 | contig 70166 bp, 50 predicted proteins | sample OV2TP2_FD_97737 | JGI IMG/M metagenome (GOLD analysis project Ga0137829, IMG submission 97737) | reverse complement strand
CACGGCATAAGCAAAGTAAGCAGGCCTGTTGGCGCCCCAATTTACGGTACAATTTCGCAAACGGATATTAGTTGCCGCATCAAAATAAAATCCGGAAGTGTTTCCCTTCACAAAACCTTCCACATTGGCTGGCCTGCGGTCGTAAACACCTCCGGGAATGTTAGTGATTTTATTGATGAACACATCTACATTATCAAAAAAAATATTGGATATTTTACCGGCTGACTCGCCGCTCACATACACGCCATTTTCACCGGTACATTTGATATTGTTGAAATAGATGTTCTTCACCGCTCCAACCCTGCCTTCCTTAGCGCCTTTGGGGAAGCGCCAGTTGGCGTCTTTATGATTGATGGACGCCCGGCGGTAAGCAGTCACGTAAATCGGTTCGGCCTTGCCCCACCATACATCGGAAAACAGGCGGCTTTCAATGATCATGTTGGAAAATATCACATCAGTCACTACACCCTCATCCCTGTTTTGAATACCTACACCGCGGTTACTGTTTTTGATGATACAGTTATTGAATAACACCTGCCGGATGGTATCCATATTTTCCGAGCCGATTTTTATGGCACAGCTTCTTGATGTCATCGTGCAGTTCGTAACTACAATATTTTCGCAGCGGCCAAACTCTTCATATTCCCTGCGATTTTTTAAACAGATACAATCATCGCCGCTTTCGATATAGCAATCGCTGATGCGCACATTTTTGCTGTGATCCAGGTCAATACCATCACTGTTGCGAACTTTCAGGCTGTTGAGCAGGGTGATACCGCTTATCACCACATCATGGCAGCCGATAAGATGAATGGTCCAGTATGCCGAGTTGCCAATTTTCAAATCGCGGATACGGATATTTTTCCCTCCCACAAGGGTAAGCACATGCGGCCTCGGGTCAAGTACATGGAACGGCTTCAGCACATAAGAGTCCTCCAACTCTTCGCCCATGAAGGAAATACCGTTTCCGTCAATTTCGCCATTGCCACTGAGAGCGACGTCCTCCAAATTCTCGCCGCCGATCCAGATTGTACCCTCACCAGGATTCTGGCGAAAAGCGCTTTTGGTATAAACTTTTTCATCGGGATTGGCAAGCAGTTTTGCATGGGCCGCCACATGAAAATCAATATTCGACTTGAGATTGAATGGACCCGCCAGAAAAATATTTCCGGAAGGCAGCAGCACCTGTCCTCCTCCGGCGGCATGGCAGGCGTCAATGGCCTTTTGAATCGCTGCAGCGTCGTCGGTTTTACCATCCCCGGCAGCGCCGAAATCTTTTACATCGAAAACTTTTTGAGCGTAAGCGCTCAAGGTTGTAATTAAAATCACAAAAGACGTTAAAAATGTTTTCATCCCTGTAGCTTTATTTGGTTAAACCCGAAGGCCTGTTATTTGCATGGCTTCCCCATGACGCAGGTTTATCGGTCAGCCATATGTCCAGGTTGCCTCCCTGTATTATCATCTTATATGTAATAAAATTCTTTTCATACAATTTTCCATTCCACATCACTTTGCTTATGTACAATGCTTCATCATTTGATTTATGCGTGATGATTTGAAATTTATTTCCGTTCTGCAGCCGGATGGTTACTTTATCAAATAAGGGCGAACACAAAAGGTATTCGCCCGAAACCGGGTTTACGGGGTAAAAGCCCATAGCTGCAAACACATACCAGGCGCTCATCTGGCCCGCATCATCATTACCACTGAGCCCGCCCGGGCCGTCGCCGTATTCTTCACTGAGTATCTTTCTCACTACACGCTGCGCCTTCCACGGCGATGATGTATAGTTGTAGAGAAAAGGAATGTGATGTCCCGGTTCATTGCCATGCCAGTACTCATTTCTAATAAATAAACTGTCCAGCGAATTTTCAAAGGCCTTTGTTCCACCCGTCAGTTTTGCCAGCCCCGGAATATCATGCGGTACATAAAAAGTATATTGCCGCGGTGTGCCTTCGGTGATGTACAATTCTCTTTTGTCGGGATGAAATGTTTCAAACCATTTTCCATTGCCATATCTTCCCTTTGCCATACCAACGGATGAATGAAATACATTTTTGTAATTGCCTGAACGAAGCGCCAATTTTTTGTAATCGCCTGTTTTACCCAGGCCTTTTGACACGATACTCAAAGCGTAATCATCGTAGGCATACTCCAGCGTTCGGCTTACCTGCTCATTTTTATGAAATGCTTCCTGCACACTGTCTTCCATCGGAATGAATCCGTATTTCAAATAAGAAGCTAACGCTCTTCGTCCCATTCCGTTTTTATACTCTTCAAAATTCCCGGGTGTTTCAAAGGCGTTTTTTCTCATCAGGGCATAAGCCGCATTCACATCATACTTGCGGATGCCTTTATTGTATGCAGAAGAAATGAAGGCCGTAACATGGTCGCCAATCATCGCAGCAGTATAGTTGTTCCAGCAGGGGAAAACAGGCAGCCATCCACCCTGCTGTCCTTTCAGTATCATGGAGCGGACAAACTCATTTACCAATGACGGCTGTAAGATTTCCAGCAAAGGCAACTGTGCACGGTAAATATCCCACATGGAAAAATCGTCGAAATAATGACCATCGCTCCTCTTCATTAACTTATAATTGCCTGCAAACTCCGGATAGCTGCCATCCACATCACTAAATAATCTCGGATGCTGGAATACATGATAAACCGCAGTATAAAAAACCCGTTTGTCTTTTTCATTTTTCGTCTCCACAGTAATCTGGGATAAAGCACTCTCCCATTTTTTTCTTGTTTCGAAAACCACTTCATCAAAACTTTTCTTTCCCAGCCCGGCAGTAAGATTTTTCTTAGCCCCTTCGAGGCTGCTGAAAGATGTGCCTATGCGAATAGTTAGCTGTTCTCCTTTTTTCAAAAGGAAACCGATATATGCTCCGGCATCTTTTTTATTTTTAATACTGTCAGCAGAAAAAATTTCTTTGCTGCTGAATGTTCCCCTCTCTTCAATCTTCTTTTCCGCTTTGCAATAGAACCATCCATTAAAGCCCGCCTGTTCGCCCCAGCCCTGGTAAATACGGTGAGCAGGGTTGTAGCCCCACACTTCTCCTTTGTCTGCATTCACTTTTACAAACCCCGCCGCTTCATCGCTGTTGGGCATGATGAGCAGATACAAACTATCATTACCCTGCATAGTAAAACGCAACATGCCGCAGCGAAGCGTTGCCGTCATTTCCACCGAAAGTTTGCAGGCGGGTAAATCAAGTTTATAATAAGCCGGTGTTGCTGTTTCATCTGTATGAGAAAAAGGAATTACATAGTCTGTTGTTTTCAACTTTCCCACAACGGGCATGATGGTAAAACTGCCATAATCCTGCATACACGAACCGCTTATCCAATGTGTGCCGCGAAAACCGCTCAGCAAACTGTCATTATAAAAATAAGGCGGCAGGCACTTGTTTTCCGTCATCCGTGTTTGCGGCGTCCACTGTGTCATCGCAAACGGAAGCGTAACGGCCGGGATGGTGTTGGCATTTTTTTCACTGCCCGTTTCACTGTGTTTTATTGCAGCCGGTACTGTGGATGGTGCAGTACCGCACACCGGCTGGACATATTGCAGCAGATTTTGTGCCCTGCTGTTCACATAAAAAAGCAACAGCATAATCACAGCCATTCCTTTCTTTATGTAGTCGGCTGCGGTACTACTATTGAGCTTCGGTTGCGTCGCACACTTCATCGTTCTGTTCGCTATTGAGCATTTTTTTATAAACATTTCAACTTTGTTAACCGCAAGTCCCGGACTTGCTGCGTACTACTGCGAAGTCCGGAGACTTTGCAGAGCAATCTTCGCAGTGCGTAAAGCGCATTATTGCATTTTTATTGCCTTGCTCCCCCTTACTGGCAATTGTAGTTTTCTTAGTGAATGATTTTTCACTTTGTTCAAAATAAGCACCGGTGGGTTTGGGTTGGCGGTTATAGAAAAAACATCCAGCTTCAGTTTTTCCACATCATCAAAAATACAGGCAACACGAAAATCGGGTTTGAGACTGGTTAGTTTGATATTCTTCAACGTAAGTCCTTTTACATGCCGAACATAAAATCCCCAGGCCGGCAATTCCCCAAACATGGAAAACTCGGGATAAGCATTGATAGCTTCGGTGATGTTTTGCAGTGAATCAGCAGGAAAATAATTTACTTCTTTACTGGCGCCGCCATCATAAACGATTTCGATATTTTCCGGTGTTACATTTTCCACATAGTGGCCCGGTATGCCGGTAATGGAAGATGGAAAAACATTATGCGGGTAAGGTACAGCGCTGCTGTCAATACCTGAATTATTCCAGGGTGATACACTTTCATATTTAACTGATGTGTCTGCTTTGTATTGCGGCGGGTATTTCAGTTCGGGGCCTTCCATGGGGTAGCCCCTATCCGGTTTTTCTTTTGGCACTTTTACTTTTACGTTGGCGATATAAACATTTCTCAGCCGGCTGTAAACGCTGTCTTTGTTGCGGTGGCCTAATCTAATAAAAATTGCATTGCCGGTATTGACAGCGGTAATATTTCTGACGTCAATATCCTCCAGCAATCCGCCATCAACTGTTTCTATTGCAATTGCTGAACGGTACGTATCGTAGACTTCAATATTATGTACCGTAATTTTTTTAAATCCGCCCCAGGATGCTGTGCCAAATTTTACAGCGCTGGCGCTTGAACGCACTTTGCAGTTGGCTATATAAATATTCTCGCAGCGGCTGTTCCTGTCTGATGACTTCAAACAAATGCCATCATCAGCAGCATTGATAAGACAGTTTGTGATCCTGGCATTTTTGCAATCCGTAAGATCAATACCATCATTATTCCAGAATGTATTACTGAACACATGGATGCTGTCTATGATTATATTGCTGCAGTTTTTGTAATCCTGCACCCAGGCGGCACTGTTTTGCAATCGTATATTTTTTACCATTATCCTGTCGCAATCTGTAAACTGGATCATCCGGGGCCTGTTCTTTTCACTGGGCCTGCGCTGGTGCCAGGGGTTGAATTCCTTCCATTCATCATCATACAGTTCACCGGATCTCAGCTTTATGTAAATATCATTGATCAGCAGCTCGCATTGTCCGTCTATCAATCCTTTGCCAGTAATGGAAATATTTCTTTGACCATCGGCCACAATGAACGCAGACGCCTGCAGGCTTGGTCCATAATCTGTCCGGTTTGTGCTTGCCAGCAATACTGCTTCTTCATGAATGTTCAGCTCCACATTTGTTTTTAAATGAATAACGCCGGATACAAACCTTCCCCTCGGTACCACTACTCTGCCGCCGCCTGCCGCTGAAGCATCATCAATAGCTTTTTGAATAGCAGCAACAGTATTGGTAATTCCGTCGGGCTTTGCGCCGTAAGCTGTAATGACAAAATCTTTTTTCTGGCTATAAGCGATTAACACCAGTATTTGCGTGATAAAAAGCAAACAGAATTTATTTGCTCTCATATTTTTATAATTTCTGAATCATTGAATCAAAATAATATCACCGCCTTCTCCCGGTACTTTTTATAAGGCGGCTGCGAAACCAGTACTGAATTCCCGGTAATTACCATTGGCCTGCAATGGCTCTATATCAAACCGTGCCGCAGGTTCGGAAACGATGTGTTGTAATAAAGCCTTTGATGGCGCTGCATTTGATTGCGCATGCAGCAGCTCCGATTGAAAAATCAATAAACCCAAATGAAAAACCCGTGCCTGATTTCCTGCTTTTTTATATGTAATCATCATTTGAATGAATTAAAACATCCGGATATTTTATAACTTTAAAAATAATTTCCTTTTATAAAGAAAGAACCATATTGCAAACTGAATAATTGCCACACCTATCCACAATAATGCTCCCTTCCAGACTTCCGGCAATTTATTTATCAAACCTCCGAAGAGAAATTCTGAAGTGGATTCAAAATTCACCGGCCCATGCGCCGCTATATATATCAGAATGGAGTTACATCCCATCCACACAAACGGCATACTCCATTTTTTCACCTGCAACACATCAATAATAAAATAGAACAGCGCCAGTAACAAAACGCTCCACCCGCCTGCATACAGCACAAAGGAACTTGTCCACATCGTTTTATTGATAGGGAAAACAAGTCCCCATATCCATCCGGCAGCGAGCAGCGCCATGCCAGCTAATAAAAGGAACAAAGGTTTGCGCTGCACAGCAAATCTTTCGCTGCGTAAAAATTGCCCGGTAAAAATTCCCAGCATTGCCGAACCAATTGCAGGGGCAGTTGACAGCAGGCCTTCAGGGTCGTAAACAGTGCGATGAAGTTTCCCCGGTAACAATAATCTGTCAATGTATGATGCAAGATTTCCTTCGGGTGTGAGTATGCCCGCTCCGGAACCGGGTACTGGGACAAGCATCATGGCGGCCCAGTATATTGTCAATAAAGCGGCAAACCAGATAATCTGCCAGCGAAGCGAGGCATTCAGGTAAATTATCGCAGCGAAGAAGCAGCTCAATGCGATTCTTCCCAATACACTGGCAAACCTTGTGTTTTCATATCCCTGCCACTGAAGCGCCCCGTTCACCACCATACCGAGAAAAATCAGGATCAGCGTTCGTTTTACCAGGGAGCGGTAAATACTTTTTTTGGCAATGGCTAGGTTGATTCCTGCTTTTCCCAACTGGTTGCTGAAGGAATACGTCATGCTGATGCCCGAAATAAAAATGAACAAGGGAAAAATCAGGTCGTAAAAAGTAAAACCACTCCAGGGTGAATGGTGAAGCTGGTTGCTGATGCTGACAAATATTTTTTCAAAGAACGATGGTTTGCCGTTTACTTCAATTTGCCAGTCAATCACACGTTGGTTCAACGAATATTTCTGTTTGATAACGGAAGCAATCCCATGGAAAATTCCTTCGCCGCTCACAATCCAGAACATATCAAACCCACGCAAAGCATCCAGGGACAGCAATCGCCCCGGGTTGACTTTTTTTCCATAAACATCTTTTACATTACCGGTCATTTGTAGTTCCGGATTTTTTCTCTGCTAAAAAAATCCCGGGGCATACACCCCGGGCTCATCTAACTCTGCCTGTCAATACTGATAGCAATTAATACCCGGTGTTTTGTACCAATTTGCTGTTAGCTGCCATTGCAGCGGTTGGAATCGGGAAAAGACGGCGATAGGTTTCATTGTTCGTTTTGCTTAGCCCCCACGGGTTTTCATATTTCCCGAAACGAATCATATCATTCCTGTGCCAGCATTCCCAGCTCAATTCCCGGCAGCGTTCAGCGTATATGTCGTCAAGTGTTACACTTCCTAAAGCGGCGCTTGTTGTACGAACCGCACGTAACATATTAATTAATGACAGTGCAGTGTGACCTGAAGTTGGAGTACCTCCTCTTTGAATGGCTTCTGCTTTCATTAATATAATATCTGAAAAACGGAACACGGGCACATCGTTATTCTGGTTTCTTGTAGTTGAATTGGGATCGGCCAGGAATTTAATATTACGGTAACCTGTATTCCAGGCTATTTCATCTTTACCCAGGTCATAAGATGTGGCGCCCAGCCTGGTGCCGTTGCCTAACGGGGACAGGTTCAGTTGGTAAATATAGGTGCCTGAAGGTGAACCGCCGGAATAAAACTGATCATAACCAAGATTTGTAGTTTTTACCATAATAGGATTCCCATTATCCCAGTACTGCAAACCTGTAAGCCATTGTTTATTCCTGATGTCATTGGGATCGTTGAAGTGGGCATAAAATTCATCGGTCGTACATCTGGGGCCGCTGGGTTTGTTATTTATCAAGCCATTTCCTGTTGTTTGATTGATTACCGGATCCACATTGGTGCCGGGCGTAGAACCGGAATAACGGTACTTGATTCCCAGATTCCTGTTCAGGTCATATCGTGCATAAAACATCCAACCGCCTGATGTGGCAGGGTCGAATGGAATAGCAAATATGAATTCCTTCATTGACGGGCCATTTGTCGGATAAAACATTTGCAGGTAACTGGCCCGGGGCTCCAAAACATATTGCGTACCTCCGCCGGCATTTATTACACTGTCGCAGGCTGCAATACATTCATTCCATTTTGCTGTACCGGTATACACCTGTGCATTCAAATACAGTTTTGCCAGCAGCGCATAAGCCAAATACCTGTTTGGCTTTCCATAGGTAGAAGCGCCTGATGCTGTTTTTAAATAAGGAATGGACGCCTTTAATTCACTTTCAACATAGCTGAATACCTGCGCCCGTGGCGCATTGGCCTGCAGTTCAGTGCTGGGATATAATGTATCCAGCGGAACATTGCCAAACATATCCAGCATATAGAAATAAAACAATGCCCTCATGGTTCTCAACTCGGCAATACTTGTATTCTTTGTACTTCCTTCCGGCGACTGCCTGACTATATAGATTGTCTGGTTGGAAATACCGATCAGGTTGGTAAGATAACTCCATTGGCCACCGATATTCGGATGATCTTTTGTCCATGTGTGACGGTGAAGCTGCAGGTAGCGGTTACCATCAATCCAGTCGGTAGCATAAATTGGAAGCACCGATTCATCGGTGGTTTGGCTGTTGCAAAAGAAATGGCCTGTGGAATATCCGTCGCGGAAAGCTGTATAGACAGGTCCCATCACGGCATTATACTGGGCTTCTGTTTGCGGAAATGTTTCCGGCGTCAGCTCGGATTTTACCGGAACATCTATTTTATGGCACGAAGAAATAACAGCAGCAGCCATAGCAAGAATTCCTGTGTATTGAAATATCTTTTTCATATTGCTGATTATTTATTTTTAGAATGATACATTTACACCCACCAGGATGGTTCGTGTTTTTGGATAAAAGTTGTTGTAATCAATGCCCGGCGCCACGCCACCCTGGTTTATTTCAGGATCAATGCCTGAGTAGCTGGTAAGGGTAAACAGGTTATTACCCGTAACGTACACCCGGATATTGTTTACATATTTTATTTTATCCCTGAAGTTGTATGCAAGTGTTGCATTATCGAGCCGCACATAATTACCTTTCTCGATATAGCGGGTAGAATAAAACGAATTTTTTGAATCCGTCAGTTTATCTTCAGCGGCGCTTTGCAATATGTTATTCACCGGTGCGGCCGATACATAGGAAAGATCAGCACGGGTAGCATTAAATAGCTGGTTGCCGAAAACACCACGGAAAAAGAAATTCAAATCAAAATTTTTATACTTCAGCGTATTACTCCAACCTACCATCCATTCGGGCTGTGCATCGCCCACGTAATGGTAATCTGTTCCGATGGAAGGCGCCGTGGTAAGGGTTCCATCTTTTTTAAGAAACTGAGAGTTGCCATTGGCATCTTTACCTGCATAAACCAGGGAGAAGAATTGGCCCACCGGTTTTCCAACTTTAAGCAACTGCAGGGTAGCGCCAGTTTGCCCCGGACCTTCCGGGTCGGAGTAGCGGATGGAATCAGTATTGGAATAAGGTCCCTGCAGGCTGGTGATTTCATTCTTGTTATGTGCAAGATTCATGGAGGTGGTCCAGTTGATTGTTTTGTTATTTACCGGCGTTGCAGTAAGGATAAGTTCTATCCCTTTATTGCTGATACCGCCACCGTTTGCCCATATTCTGCCGCCCGGCACCAGCGAAGCAGGCACGGCATAGTTAAACAGCATGTCGCTTGTTTTCTTGTCGTACCAGTCGACAGAACCGCTCAGTTTTCCTTTTAATACAACAAAGTCAAGACCGATATTGGTGGTGGATGTTTTTTCCCATTTCAAATCAGGGTTACTGCCCTGCAGCGGGCCGTAAGCGTTTTCCTGCACACCATTATTATAATAGGTGCCGGTGATGCCATACACCAGTTTGGCTGTATAGGCACCGATACCATTTGAATTACCTGCCACTCCGTAGCTGCCGCGTAGTTTTAAGTCGTCAAAAATGCGCTGGTCGGCCATGAAAGACTCATTACTTATTCGCCAGCCGATACTTGCAGACGGGAAGTAACCCCACTGATTATTTTCACCAAACACCGAGCTGCCATCTCTGCGGAGTGAAGCCTGTAAAAGATACTTGTCTTTGAAACTGTAATTGACACGAACAAAATCTGAGATCATCTTTATCTGCCCGTACGTAAGATCGGAGCCAAAATTTATCCGGTAACTGGAAACTGCATAAGGATTACCCAGTACCAGGTTGGAATACCCAAGATTATCAGTTGGGAAATTAGTGCTTGAAGTCTGGAAACCTTCGCCATAGGTAGTTTCCTGCCAGGAATATCCCAATACGGCATTGATGGCATGTGAAGCAAACTTCCTGTTCCAGGTCAGATACGATTCAATTGTTTTGATTGTATTCTGATAGCTGCTTCTGAAAGCGGAACCGTTTTTCCCGAATAAATTGCCGATGAGTGTATGGGCAATACCGATACCGGGATCAGGGTTATTGTAAAAATTGGATGTGGGATACTGGCCGTAATAGCTGCTGTAGAATTCGCCATGCAGTGATGTGGTTCTCTGATAGGCCAGGTTTGCATTGTAAGTAAACCCGAAAGGCAGTTTGACTTCCGTTGTGAAATTTCCTGTCAATGTATTGTACTTGGTATCGTCCAGCGCATTATTAACAATGGCAACCGGGTTAAAGTAACCTGTCGTATTCAGGTTTTCGAAGTACGTGCCATCAGCATTTTTTACCGGAGAAACCGGGAGGTGTTTGGCTGCCTGCAGCAACACGATGTTCTGCAGAGGTACATAGTTGGCATTGCTGTTTGAGTTTGCCACATTTAATCCAAACTTTACTTTATCATTCAATGCCGACTGCTCAAGAGAAAGCCGGGTGATGAGACGGCGAAGATGGCTGCGTATGAGGATACCCTCTTTATCGAGATAATTGATACTTGCGCTATACGTGTTGTGTTCACCGCCACCGCTGAATGATAAATTGTGGTTGTGCGAAATGGCCGATTCCTTTTCGATGGCAGCCTGCCAGTCGGTATCGGCACCTTTGTCGTCATTGGGAGAAAAAGCAGAACTATTGGCAGCAAGATAAGCCCTTAATTGAGCCGCATTCATCAGGTCAAGCTTATTGCTTACTTTTTCAATGCCTACATACCCGTTGTACGTAGTTTGTACTGCGCCTTTTTTACCTTTTCTTGTTGTTATCATAATAACACCCGATGAGGCCCTGTTTCCATAGATGGCAGTAGCTGATGCATCTTTTAAAACATCTATAGAAATAATATCGTCCGGTGCCACGGTGGAAATATCTGCTCCCGGCACACCGTCAATAACGTAATAAGGACCTCCCGGGCTATTTATCGTTCCCACACCGCGAAGTATCACTGCAGCAGATTTATTGGGGTCGCCGCTGGCGGTGATATTCAATCCCGCCACTTTTCCCTGTAGCAGTTGCCCCACATCACTGATGGCGCCCCGGTTCAGTTCTTCGGGTTTTAATGTAGTAATGGAACTGGAAAGATTTCTCTTGGTATTTCTTCCATAACCCACCACTACCACATCGCCCAGTGTTGAGGCTGATACCGTCAGGGTGACATCATAAAAATTTTCACTGGTCACGGGGACTTCTTTTGTTTCGAAGGAGACGCCGGAAAACACAAGTACATCGCCTTCTTTGGCTTCAATGGAAAATGTTCCGTTGGCAGCAGTGGCGGTGATTCTTTTGGTGCCTTTTACCGAAACGGTAATACCTGCGGCAGGTTGTCCCTTATCGTCAGAAACCTTTCCTTTCACAACATTGCCGCCTTGTGCAGCAAGAAAGAATGGGTTCATAAGCAACAGAGCAACCAGGCCGGCAAGTTTTGACTTCGTAATACACAGTAGCCTGTACATAAGCATGGTTTTAATTGTTATTTAAGCAGATTAGAACTTTGATTTTTAAAAACTTTTATCATGTCAGAATTTTATTGTTGCAGGTAAATACTTTGCTACAAGGTCTTCATAGTAAGGCTTCAATTGTTTCCAGTCGGGCGGCACAGGACTTTTCGAATACAGGTCATAAGGATTAAACAGCTTCACCCATTTCAGCATTTCCCGGTCGTGGTCGTCCATCAGATAATCATAGGCTCCTTCACGGTGCCAGGCATAAAAAGAATGATAGCGCAGCATGTAAAGACCGGATTCAGGCAGGTAATTTTTAAGCATTTGATATACATATTCATCATGTCCCCACGACATGAGTACATTTCTTAATCCACAACCGGGTTTATATACACCAAATTTTGTATTGTAAAGCGGATCGGTGTAATCAGGATTGTATTTGAAAAATTCCGGGTAAACAATTTTATCAGAATAAGCGCAGCCTATCGGGAATGTATCACCAACTACAGCCCATTGAGGTTCGCCAAACAGGCAAAGCACTTTTCCCATATCATGCATCAAACCGGTTAGCACCATCCAGTCAGGGTGACCATCAGCACGGATGGCTTCCGAGGTTTGGAGTAAATGCTGAAGCTGGTCAAGGTCGGTATCGGGGTCAGAATCATCCACGAGCTGATTTAAAAAATCAAAAGCATCCCATACAGTCATTTCCTTTTTATCAAACTTTAAAAACTCCTGTCTTTTTTTCTGCACAAACTCATAAGTCTGGTATTTATGATTCAAGCGGTAAAATTCCTTTACCGTGTCCCTTGCGGGTTCGTCATAATTCCGGTACTCACCTGTTGCCTTTGCTTTGGCAATGTTTTCCGGGTCAGGGTACCGGCGCAGCAGATCTTCTTCCCATTCATCAAGGTTTGTAAGGGGAACGGCTTCAAAACTGTTATTACTCATACGGCAAAGTTTTTTGAATTAAATCAATCGTGTTAAAAAATAAAATACCGGCCATACAGACAGCCTGGCGCAGGTTGTAGAAGTATTTGCTGAATGTGTAAGGAAAAAATCAGGACAATGGCTTGCATATAGTTTCATACGCTGAGCAATCTCGTTGGCAAATCGTTTTCGTTTCGTTAATACTGCTATGCTTATGTATTTAACAACAACCTATCCTTTAAAATTGCCTGCTGATTCTTCTGATTGTGAGCTTCGCAGTACAGGGTAAAATGACATTTTTTTATTGTAACATGACGCCTGATGTCTGGATTTATTTACGCAATCGATTACGTGAATAGAGCTAATTTTACATGTACATCATCAACGATTCCGCCCATGAGTGTGGTCACCATAAAAGATTTGGCAAAAAGGTTGGGGCTGTCTGCAGCTACTGTATCAAGAGCATTGAGGGACAGTTATGAAATAAGCACAGAAACCAAACAAATGGTTGCTAAGCTTGCTGAAGAGCTTGGCTATATTCCCAATCCATATGCCAGCAGCCTGCGCCGGAGAAAAAGCAAGACGATAGCAGTAGTGCTGCCGGAAGTAGCAGATAGTTTTTTTTCGTTGGCTATCAATGGCATTGAATCGGTAGCCAAAGACAAAGGTTATCATGTACTGATTTATCTTACTCATGAAAGTTTTGAAAGGGAAAAAGCTATACTACATCAGTTCAAAAGCGGGCGGGTAGATGGCATCCTGATATCTGTATCAGAAGAAACCAGTTCGGGTGGGCATATTAAAGAGGTGATAGCGGCCGGTATACCGGTAGTTTTTTTTGACAGGATCTGTGAGGATGTGGAAACGGCAAAAATTATTACCGATGATTTTGAAAGCAGCTACAAAGCCACCCGTCATCTTACAGCACAGGGATGCAAAAGAATTGCTTATCTCTCCATTTCACCGGCCTTGTCGATCAGTATAAAACGAACGGAGGGCTATCAACAGGGACTTGCAGATAGCAATATTCCCGCCACAGAATCTGAAATTATTTTATGTGAAAATGATTTTGAAGCCAATTATCAAATGATCAAAGACCTTTTGAAAAAGAAAAACAGGCCCGACGGCATTATTGCTTCAGTAGAAAAGCTAACACCGCCAGTTTATCTTGTCTGCAGAGATCTGAATCTTTCCATACCGGGTGATATAAAGCTCATCAGTTTTACTAACCTGCAATCTGCATTGATACTTGACCCGCCGCTAACCACCATTACCCAGCCTGCATTTGATATGGGAAAATCTGCGGCTGTAATTCTTTTTAAAGGAATTGAGAAAAAAAACTTTGACCTGTTAAAACAACGGGTTACAATTTCGTCTGAGTTGATCAAGCGGGTATCGGCGTGACAGAAACACTGACGACACGTATTGCGCAGGTTTGTGCTGATAAAATTCATGAACATCGGTTGCAGCCATTACATCCACGTCCTGGTTTTTCTTACAAACTTACACCCGCTTCCATGGGATAAAGTCATCCTGGCCTCTTCCTCTTATCCCTCTCCTGCAGAGTGGGACGGTGCTGCAGTGAAAATCCATACTTCAGGTTCTACCACATCAGCAAAGAATAAATTCAAGCTATTATAATGAAACACCTCGTTTCCATGGTATGAAATCGTCTTGATTGAGCTGCACGGCTTTCGGAATTATTTCGCCACTGGCGGCTTTAATGCAATACTCCAGTATCTCCTCTCCCATTTGTTCGATGGTTTTGTCGCCTTCCACTATCGGGCCGCAATCAATGTCAATAATGTCGTTCATGCGTTTGGTAAGGTTACTGTTGGTTGAAACTTTTATTGTAGGGCATACGGGATTTCCGGTGGGGGTTCCCAATCCGGTGGTGAATAGAATTAATGTAGCTCCACTTGCTGCCTTTCCTGTGGTTGCTTCTACATCATTACCGGGAGTACAAACCAAACTTAATCCCGGTTTGGTGGCGGGCTCGGTATAATCCAGTACATCCACAACAGGTGATGTGCCGCCCTTTTTGGCCGCACCGTTGCTTTTAATAGCATCGGTAATCAAACCATCTTTGATATTTCCCGGAGAAGGGTTCATGTGAAAACCCGAACCTGCTTTATGCGCCGCTTCATTATATGCCGTCATCAGGCGGATAAATTTTTTCGCCGCTGCTTCATTGGTTGTGCGGTCAATCAGGTTTTGCTCAGCACCGCAGAGTTCCGGAAATTCGGCCAGCAGCACTTTTCCGCCCAGGGCCACCAGCAGGTCGGCACAATAGCCCACGGCAGGATTGGCCGAAATGCCGCTGAACCCGTCGCTGCCCCCGCATTTTACACCGATACATAATTTATCAAGTGTTGCCGGTTTTCGCTCCTGCTTATTTATTTCAATCAGTCCTTCAAACGTTTTACGGATGGCTTCGGCAATCAGTTGCTCTTCGCTTTGCGCCTGCTGCTGCTCGAATATGTAAAGCAGTTTATCGAAATTTGGATTGCGCTGTTTTAAATCATTCAAAAAATCCTGCACCTGCAGGTTCTGGCAACCCAGGCTCAGCAATGTCACACCCGCCACATTCGGATGATCGGCATAAGCAGCCAGCAGTTTGCTCAGTATGCCCGCATCCTGGCGGGTGCCACCACAGCCGCCGTGGTGGTTCAGAAATTTAATTCCATCAACATTTTTAAATGGACGGTTTCCGTTGGTATGCCTGGGAACAGAAAAAATATTTATTGCTGAAATGTCTTTCCCTTCTTTGTATGCAGATACCAGCTGCTGTGTATAGCTTTTATATTTATCCGTCACCGCATAGCCCAGCTCATTGTGCAGCGCCTCACGAATCACATCAAGGTTGCGGTTTTCACAAAATACGGTTGGAATAAACAACCAGTAATTGGCTGTGCCTACGCGGCCATCGCTGCGGTGATAGCCCATAAAAGTACTTCCCTTGAATTTTAAAACATCCGGGGCATGCCACTCGTATTTCACTGCCCGGTAAGCAAAAGGTTCGGCAGCATGCTGGGTATTGTCGGTGGTCATCAGCCCGCCGCGGGGAATAAAACACCGGGCCTTGCCCACCAGCACGCCGTACATGATAATTTCATCGCCGGTATTCAAATCGGTCTTAAAAAATTTGTGCTTGGCTTTTATATTATCCTGCAGCGTGTGATTTTCTCCTTCAAAAGAAATGATTTCTCCTTTTGAAAGATCGGCCAGCGCCACAATCACATTGTCCTTCGGATGTATTTTTAAAACCCTGTGTTTCATTTTTGGTTATGCCACTTCCTTTTTTGATTCAATCCGGGCAATGGTACTTAGCACTCCGCCGGCCAGGAATTCATTCAGGTATTCCTGCACGGCGGCCAGCAGGCCCGGCAGTTTTGTCAAATCTGTTTCCCAAAGTTCTTCGTTTTGCATCACAATTTCAGCAACTTTTAAGGGCCTGTTTTTTTGCCATAGCCTGTAAAAATATTCAGCCGAATCATCTTTTATTTCATACCGTTCGCCATTGCGGCTGCCGTAATATTTTGTTCCTTCCCTCACCGTTGCTTTCATATACAGCAGGTATGCGGCAAAACCGGCAGCCATGTGCAACGGCACTTCAGCAAACAGCTCAAAATAACGCCGCAGCAGCGGCACATTCCGCATTTTCATTTTTGATGAGTATTGCACCGTAATGCTCTGCCACTGGTGATCAATAAAGGGATTGCAGAAACGCTCAAACACCCTTGAGGCAAAATCCTCCTTCACTTTTTTATCAATAGCAAACGGGATGGCCGGCGCTATTTCATCAAACATCAGTTTTTTTGTAAACGAACCATACACCGGGTCGAGCATTGCCTGGCGGGTGATGTTAAACCCGGAGAGAAATGCCGTGCCGCAATTGAATGTATGCGTACCATTCAGCAGTCGCAGCTTCAGCTCCTTGAACCGGGTAATGTCAGGCGTGATAATGACTCCTTCATCCGCTTTTGAAAAAGATAATACTTCCCGGGTATGCTCATCGCCTTCGATGGCCCACAGCCGGAACACCTCACTTGTCGTCATCAGCTTATCCTTGTATCCCAGAGCTTCTTCAATTTTTTTTGCGTCTTCTTCGCCGGGCATGCCGGGCACAATGCGGTCAACAAGCGAATTGCAAAAGCTGCAGTGATTTTCGAGCCATTCAAAAAATTTATAATCCAGGTTATTGCGGTGGGCCAGTTCCATTACGATGCTCTCCAGCCGGGAGCCATTATCAGTTATCAGTTCTGTGGGTACAATCAGCATCCCGCTTTCTTTACTGCCGTTAAATGCCTTGAATCGTTCAAACAAAAAGGCAAGCAGTTTACCCGGAAAAGATACCGGCGGTTCTGCGTTAATATCATCCTGCACCAGCTGTATGCCCACTTCGGTGGTATTGGAAATGATAATTTTCAACTCAGGATTATGGGCACACTCCAGTATCCGTGGCCATTCGCTGCGGGCACTCAGCACCCGGCTGATGGATGCGTTTACAATGTTTTCTTCCACCGTTACATTATTCTCCACACCGCGTACACATACGGTGTACAATCCATCCTGTTTGTCGAAAGCGCTGCTGTCGCTGTCGGTGCTTTTTACCACCACCACCCTTCCATTAAAAATGCCCTGCTTATTTGCCTTGTCAATAAAATAATCCGGCAATGCCCGCAGCAATACCCCCGTGCCAAACTGCAACACTTTCTCCGGCAGCTCAAACAGTTTTTCACCGGGCAGTTCCAGGCCCGGCTGCTTTTTTACTTTTACTAAAGTATTTTTCGATAACTGCATAATGCCTGGTTCTTAATTTTTGTTTTATCGGCTTTTGTTCCCTGATGAATCGTCCCTTGCGACGCTCCGTTCAGGGTTCTGTTCGCTATGGGGCCTCACCCTCCGTCTCCCTCTCCGTACGGAGAGAGGGCAATACTGCAAATCTTTATTCAGCTTCCTGCTCTGCCACATCATCTGTGAATCACTACTCATCCTCACTTAACCACTCACTTTTTTTAACAAGAACGCTGCTTATGCGGATGAGCGCAGATTTTTATTTCATATAAACATTTCCATTTCTCCGACTTTGAACAGCAACGCTGATGACGCTGATTTGCAATGATAAAATCAGCGACCATCCGCTCCATCCGTGTCATCCGCGTTCCTGTTCTGCCGGCCTCCATCGCTGCCCAAACACCCACTCCACATTTATCTTCTCCGCCGCCACTTTACTGATATTATCTGCAAACCATTTATAATTTCCCGCCTTACGTTTACAATTATAATAGTAAACCCGGTGACTCCACTTAATTACATTGTCTGTCGGCACACGATAGATGGCCGAGTCACGCATATTGTCGGCAAACACACAGTTGATAAGATAAAACTGCGCATCGCGGTGATAGCGGCCCAGCATAAAACCATCATAACCTTTGAAGGTGCAGTTCACCAGCACCGTCTTTGAATCTTCATGCACCGAACCGTCGTGCCAAATAGCCGCGGGTCCGGTATGTGTGATGAACTCGCAGTTTTCGGCCCAGGCCCAGCCGCGGGGGCAGTAAAAATCCACACCGCCTTCCATGATGCAGTCTTTGAAATACCACATGCCGTTGTTCACTTCCCATGGGCTTACCGTATCGCCGCCATAAGCACGGAAGCGGCAGTTGATGGCTTTCAGCCTCGTGGCATTATTCATTGTCCGCAGCGCCATCTGGTGTCCGTCTTTTCGCAGCTTCTTCAGTTTATTGGCCGAAGTATCCGAAGCGCACCAGATGGTTCTTTCCTTAAAATCAAAACCATAATTATTGGTGATGGTAAGGTTTTTCAATGTGATATCATTGGCGCCAATATTCATTGTGGCCACTCCCCAATCATCGGTGTGCCCGCAACGCCATTCATCTCTTGCAATGGAAGCAATGATGATGGTACTTTCCCTGTCTTCACCTTCGAAAATGATATTCGTTTTTTCGATATAAAGTTTTTCGGCGTATGTTCCTTTTTTAATAAAAATTATTCGCGGCAGGGTTGATGAGTCCGGTAAACTGTTGATGGCACCCTGTATGGTTTTGTAATCGCCGCTGCCACCGGCATCAACTACAATCCGCTGCAGGAATTGAGTGACTCCGTTGTTGGCTGCACTTTGCTCTGCCTGCATGGAGCCAAGCAGGGGCAAAAACAAAAACCGCAGCATGTAATACGACTTTATGGCCGCTTTACTTATTTTCATTTTTTAATTACATTATTTAGTAACCATTTCACTAATTCACCGGCCGCTTTGAAGTTTTCAAATTCCGCAGGCAGTTTTCTTCCATCCACGTATTCATTATACAGCCACGGGTCGCCCACTGCAAATACCTTTCCTTTGCCATAATCTGCAGTAGCGATTATTACATCGCCGTCTTTTACAGCAACAGCTTTGGCCGGCGTTTTTATTTCCAGAACGCTTACTTCCTTCAGGTACATTTTACGGGTATCATGAAAAACAGCATTGCCCTCAACCGGCGCCACCGCCCCCTGCTCAAACACATCATTCTGCACCATGTTGATGCTTTTGCCGGTAAACTTCATTCCAAACACCGATGCCAGCCTGTTGAAATGTTCCAGATCACAATTGGCACTGTCGTTTGCCATTAAAACCAATACACCACCTGCCTTTACCCAGTCACTGATTGTCTTCACGTCTTTAGCCGTTACATAATTGGGGTTGGGATTATCTTTTGCATGGTCAGGATCGGCAATGATGTAAACAGATACTTTGCTTAAATTATTTTGAGTGGGCGTCACATCAAGGCTGGCCAATTTGGCCCCGTGGCTTTCAAAAATTTTTCCCCATACAAAAAAACCCGGATTGCTTCTTTCTTCCCAAGTATAATGCCAGTATGTTTCCCGGCCTGTTATGTCTTTTCTTTTCTCGCTGTTGAACCAGCGGTCAAGCAAAATAGTTTTACCCGTTCCGATACTTCCCGAGTTTTTCATCATTTCAATTTCAACGCTTGCCAGCAAAAAGGCACCCATGCCTTTCGGGTCGTTTACAATCACCGGCTCACTCATATAATATTCAAAACTGCCGTCGCGGAACGGATTGCCACCAAGGCCTGAAACTTTTACCGTGCCATGCAAATCGGTCTGCCCATTGTCATTTTTAATAAAACGCTTAACAATTCCATTATACCCTTTTTTTGCGATGGCAATTTTTCCGGCAGGCAAATAACCTTTGCGGACAGCTTTTGCAACTGCATACACAAACTGCGACGAAGCAGAAGCTTCAAAATAATTTTTTTCTTTACCCGTGCCGCTGTAATTCATCACATCGTACCAGAGCCCCGTGGTATGATCCTGTTGTTTTTCCAGGGCATTCACCAGCCGGGTCAGAATGTCAATCAGTGCCTGCCGCTTCGGATGATTTTTTGGAAAATAATCCAGCGCATCCACCAGCGCTGTGGCATACCACCCCATGGCTCTTGCCCAGAAATGTTTTGAAAGGCCGGTTTGCGGATCGGCCCATTTCATTTGTTTGCTTTCATCCCATGCATGATAAAGCAATCCAGTTTTAGGATCCCTTGCATGTTTTTCCATCCATATAAACTGGCTGGCGATATCATTGAAAGCAGTGTCTTCATGCATAAGCAAAGCATACTCCGTATAAAAAGGCTGCGCCATATAGAGGCCGTCGAGCCACATCTGGTAAGGATAAATTTTTTTGTGCCAGAAACCGCCTTCTTTTGTGCGGGGATGGTGGCGCAACTGCTCCCGCAGCAATTGTGCTGCTTTCAGGTATTTATCTTTACCTGTAACACGATAAAGGGTAAGAAGCAGTTTGCCGTTATTGATATTGTCAATGTTGTATTCATCCTGCCGGTAGGTTTTTATTGTTCCGTCATCTTTTACAAAAAAATCAATCTGCCGGCGGATATAATTGAAGTATTTCACATCACCGGTGGCAAGCCAGGTGTTTTCAAAGCCTTTCAATATTACGCCCATGTCGTAAGTCCATTTGGCCGGTTTACCATCCAGTGCAAATGAATCTTTCCAGGTGTCCATTACAGTAGCCGCCATTTGCTGCGATAACGGCTTTTGCTGAGCCGAAACAGTGAAAGCAACAGCCAGGCATCCTATGATAAAGTGTAACTTCATTTAACAATTTATTGCTCACAGATTACACAGATTTCCACAGATTATTTTTCAGGGTTCCCATTTCACGCTTTCATCCTTACTTCCCAGTTCATAAATGATTTTCTCTTTCGCTTTTGATGCATCTGTGTTTTTTATACCGATAGCAAAACTCCTTTCACCGCTTATCCGGAAAAGCAATTCAGCACCTTCTTTGTAGCTGATATTATCGAACAGCAGCTTATCACTTTGCACCACATCAATCACGGGGTTGGTTTCATCGCTGATCACTTTGATGTTTCTGAACGTGATGCTGCTTGCTTCCTGGATATCGAATCCCTTCTTTGCCTGCAGCACCATATTTTCCAGTACAATATCTTTAACATGCATTTCGGGCAGCCCGCGGATGAAGATGGCTTTCTCCGCCCCGTTGCAATACACATTACTGATGTGGAAATTTTTGAACGCCGGCGTGGTTTCATCCACCGGTTTGAATTCCACTTTTGGTAGCTCTCTTTTTTCGCCGGCCAGGGGTATCGGGTCTTTGGCGGCATAATACATGTCGAACAAAATGGCTTCGCCGGGAATGTCTTTCATGTAAATGTCTTTGATGAAAATATTTTCCACCACACCGCCGCGGCCACGGGTGGTTTTAAACCGCAGCCCGATGTCGGCGCCGATAAAAGTGCAGTTGTTCACATAAATGTTTTTTGCACCGCCGCTCATTTCGCTGCCGATTACAAACCCGCCATGCGAAGCATACACCGTGCAGTTGCGGATAATGACATTCTCCGTGGGCATTCCTCTTTTTCTGCCTTCTTCATCGCGGCCACTCTTGATGCACAGCGCATCGTCGCCCACATCGAACACGGAGTTTTCAATCAGTACATTTTTGCAGCTTTCCACATCAATACCATCACCGTTCTGTGCATACCAGGGATTTTTTACAGAGATGTTTCTGACGGTCAAATGCTCACTCATCAGCGGGTGCAGGCACCAGGCCGGTGAATTCTGAAACGTGACGCCTTCGAGCAAAATATATTTACAGTTAGTAAGTAACACCAGGTTGGGCCGCAAAAAATCCCTGATGCTTTCATAAAAGGCAGCATCCTTGCCGGCCGATATAGCGCCGGGATTGGTAAGCTTTGAACCTTTGAATGATTTTTCTGAAGGATACCATGTTTTTTTATCCTCGCTCAGCACACCGCCGGTAGCCAGCAGCTTTTTCCACTGGGTTTCATTCAGCTTGTCTTTTTTCACCATGCGCCATGCATCGCCGTTACCATCAATAATTCCTTTGCCGGTGATGGCAATATGGACGGCATCAGTGGCGGAGATGGGCGACCGGTTGCGCATCTGCGGCAAACCTTCCCAGTTGGCTTTTACCAGCGGGTATTGGTTAAAATCTTTTGTAAACAATAATGTGGCGCCTGCAGCGAGATGAAGATTGATGTTGCTTTTTAAAACAACCGGCCCTGTGAGCCATAAACCGGCAGGTACCAGCACTACGCCACCGCCTCTTTTATGCAGCGCATCAATGGCATTGTTGATGGCTTTGGTGTTAAGTTCATTTCCATCAGGCACTGCGCCAAATTTTTTAATGCTGACTGTATCTTTTCTGAATTTGGGAGCAGATACAACAAAGGGAGGCGTAGTTTTTTGTGTAAAACAAAAACCGGAAAGACTGAGCAGCAGCAAAGAGAATACTATTCGGATCATTGACAGGCTTTGTACCACAATTGTACCCCTATATTTACTGGCAGTCAAAGATTTAGAGGGAAATATTTACGCAAACGATACCGGGAACGAAACCAGAGTTTAGTCGGTGGTAGGTAATAAGTATTCAGTAGTCGGGATACCGTAGCCAGGTAGCAGGCAGTATGAAACCTCAAAACAATATTACGGAGCCTAAAGAAACTAAAGATTATTGACGAACGATTCAGAGTTTCTCTCACACCCTCACTGCCTGGCGGGCCAGCAGTTTCCAGCCGTTCTTTTTTTGTTTTTGCCACACCAGTAGAATCTTCAGCTTTACTTCGCCGGGGCCTTTGCCGGCATCATTGGTTTTGGCAAATAACAGATGACGCACCACGGCCACATTACCACTGACACTGATGGTCTGTTCCGATAAATCAATGCTTTCAAAAACCGACTGGCCGCTGACGATTTTTTCCACAAATGTTTTTTTATCATCCACGGCGCCGCTGCTGTGTCCGTAACTTAATTTTCCGGCTGCCAGGTTTTCAAGCGCTGCTTTATCGGCTTTTATCATGGCTACCCTTAGCTGCTCTACAGCATCAGCCACCTCATTCACTTTCTGATTTTGTGCCAAAGAATTCAGCGAGGCAAAAAGTAATGCCGTTAAAATTAATTTTCTCATACGTGTATTTATTTAAAACCGTTTTGCCACCGGCACCAGGTCTGTTAGTTCCGAAATCTTCACCGGCCGTTTTTCTTTAATGCTTTTTCTTGCTGCAATGCCAACCAGGATGCTCATGGCGCCTTCTCTTGTGCCGGCCATTACGTGGTGCGGGTTATCATTTTTATCCACAAACATCCGGCGTTGCATGCGTATGTCGCCGCCGCCATGGCCTCCGGCAATTTTGGGTGTGGTAAAAATTTCATAACTCTTTTCGAAATTATCCATCACCAGTATTTCCCTCACATCGCCTTTTACCGCATCATCGGCATTACTCATTTCTATAGCATGGCGCTTTGCCTGGTCATCCGGGGTTTTTTGCAGGTAAGGAATATCTTCCCATGTTTCAATCCTTCCCTTCAAGCCATTGAATGCAATCTGCCAGCCTTCGTAGGGTGAATAGGTAGTAAGGGAATAATTTGCAACAACACCGTTGGCATAAATTATCTGTGCGCTCATCTTGTCGTAAATATCAATTTCATTGCTCCATACACATCCATCGCGGATGTAGCCGTCATGCTGCTCATTTTTTACATACAGATCCACCAGCCGCTGGTCTTTACTGATGTCCCAATAAAAACTGCATGTATCCTTATGCTCACAGCCGCGGCACTTCACAGCACGAAACGGATTGTTTTTACCATAATGCTCCAATGCGCCGTAAGCCATCACTTCCACCGGCTCGCTGTTCAGCCACCAGTTGAGCAAATCAAAATGATGCGTCGCTTTGTGCACCCACAGCGAGCCGCTCTTGTTCATTCTTCCATGCCAGCGGCGGAAATAATCGGCGCCGTGGTATACATTCAGGTACCAGTTGAAATCAACAGAAGTTATTTTACCCACACGGTCTGCTGCCAGTATTTCTTTCAATTGCATATTGTGCACGCTGTGCCGGTAGTTGAAAGCCACAATCACATTTTTCCCCGACCGCTTTTCGGCATCCAGTATCCGCTTCAGTTTTGTTTCATCGGTCGTCAGCGGTTTTTCGGTAATCACATTTACACCCATGTCCAGCGCCTTCACGATAAATTCATCATGCGTGGAATCCACCGTAGTTACGATTACATAATCCGGTTTCGATTCCCGCAGCATCTTTTCAAAATCGGTGTAAGCAGGGCAATTCACTTTCATCGCATCCTTTATATAAGCCATTCGTCCCGGGTTACTATCGCACAGCCCGGCAAACTCCACCGTGTCACCAAAATTTTTCAGCAGGCTGATGCCCCAGAGGCTTGACCCGCGGTGGCCCGTACCAACCATTGCAAGTTTTATTTTGGCACCCGTGAAGGCAAACGAAGCAAACGGGTGCAACATCAGCGATGCACCGGCAGCAGCCGTGTACCCTAAAAATTTCCGACGTTCCATACTGTGAGTTTTTATTTTCCAAAATATTATTTATAAAACTTTTTATACACCTGGCTGTTGTCCTGTCAGTCTTTCTTTTTTCCCTGTTCAAACCTGACCCAATTTACATCAGCAAACCCGGCATCGTTGGTAAGATTCGTTCTCGTGCAAAACAATCCGATCTTTGCCCCCACCCAGCGGCCGGGCCGGGCAGTAAATGTTTTTAAAAAGGTACCGGATCCGTCTTCTGATTCATACCCAAAATCACATACAGCAGCTTTTGAAATTTTTACTTTAAGAATAAATTCCCGGCTGTTGACTTTTATAGCTGCAATTTCCTTTTCTGCAGCGTTTTTATCAGCGCCGGTATTTTCGCTTTGCACCAGGTAAATGCCGTCTTTCTTTTTGACGATGGAAACTGAAGCATAATCGCTGCCAAAAACCACGAGACCGAACTTCTCGTTTTCAAACCTGGGTTTGAAATTCACTTTTACTGAAACCGTAAATTCCTCTGCAGGAAATTTTTGTGCAAGGATGGCGGGATAATTCCATAAGCTGTTAGCCGAATCGGGCAGATGCACTGAAAACATTCTCAAAAATCCGGCGGGTGTAGTATAGGCCCATCCTTCCTTTGGATTTGCCTGCCACTGCCACTGCAATCCCAGGCGTGTTGAATTAAATTCGTCGCTGTCAGCTACCGTTTTCACCGGATGGGTTTTTCCAACATTTGGCTTTTTGTAATTCAGAACCGGTTCACCTTTGCCGTCGCCATCGTTATCTATACCAATCACCGGCCAGTCGTTTATCCATTTCATGGGTTGCAGGTGCACTACTCTTCCGTAAGCCTCTTTGTCCTGGAAATGCAGGAACCAGTCTTCGCCGGTTTGCGTGGTCACCCATGTACCCTGGTGCGGCCCGTTGATTTTTGTGCTACCCTGGTCCATCACTACTTTTGTTTCATAAGGGCCGTAAATTTTTTTTGAACGAAGCACGGTTTGCCAGCCTGTACTGACACCGCCGGCCGGTGCAAAAATGTAGTACCAGCCATTGCGTTTATAAAACTTAGGGCCTTCAATCGTGGGGTCGGCATCATGGCCGTCGTACACCAGCACGGCATTGCCAATAATTTTTGTTCCTTCCCTGTTCATCTCTTTTACCACGATGATGGATTTAATACCTGCACGGCTGCCGGCGTAGGCATGAACGAGATAAGCTTTCCCGTCATCATCCCAAAGTGGGCAGGGGTCAATCAGGCCTCTGCCTTCCTGCACCAGTATGGGTTCGCTCCAGGGACCGGTAATGCTTTTTGCTTTTGTAAGATAAATTCCAAAATCCGGGTCGGGATAGTAGATATAAAACTCGCCGTTGTGATAACGGAGGGAAGGCGCCCACACACCTGCCCCATGCTGCACTTTATCGTACGCATCGTAGGGCGGCTGCTTTTTCAATGCATGGCTTGTCAAAGTCCAGTTCACCAAATCTTTTGAGTGCAGTACCGGCAATCCCGGCACATGATTGAAAGATGATGCAATCATATAGTAATTATCTCCCACCCTGATAGCATCCGGGTCGCTGTAATCGGCATGAATGACCGGATTTTTGTAAGTGCCATCACCGTTGTCTGCCACCCAAACTTTGGAAATCTGCGGCCGTGCAACCATGCTCACAGAAATAAAAAGCAATATCAACCTGAGCCGTTTCATAACTCAATTACTTTTTTTTCTGCATTGCTGATGAAGGCGGTTTCAATGATTTTTATCACATGCAAAGCATCTTCCGGCAGCACAGGCACCACAGCATTGTGGCGGATGGCATGATACATTGCGTCGTAATAATCGCCATAGTTTCCCCGCAGCGACGGAAAATACTCTTTAATTACTTTGCCGTCTTTCTCCGTATGCAAAAATCCTTTCTGACTTTCGGGTTCAATACCCCAGTCATCGCCACCCGGTTTTTTACCCGCCTGCAGGTCGGTTTCCTGCACATCGGTTTTATGTTTGATGAAAGAACCCAGCCTGCCATGAAAAACATAACCGGGTAAGGGTTCCCGCACATAGTAACTTGATTTGAGCGTCACCCGGTGATGAGGATAAAACAATTTCAAATCAAAATAATCATCTACCAGCGAACCCGGCCGGTTGATGGTTATATCGGCAAACAGCGCCAGCGGCATACCGAACAATTGCAGCGCCTGGTCAATCAAATGCGAGCCCAGGTCGTACAGGCAACCGACAGCCGCTGTGGGTGTTTCTTTATGCACTTTGGCGCTAAGCTGCGGCACATAACGGTCGTAATAAATGGAAGCGTCCACAATGTTGCCAAGCCAGCCTTCATCCAGGATTTTCTTTACCGTCCGGTAATCACTGTCGTAGCGCCGGTTGTGATAAACGGAAAGCTTTACATGGTTTTTCTTTGCCGCTGCAATTAATTCTTCTGCCTGCAGTATGGTTGCCGTAAAGGGTTTCTCCACAATTACATGCTTGCCGGCGAGGATTGCCTGCATGGCATATTCAAAATGCGTGACGCTGGGTGTGTTCACCACCACCAGTTCAATATTTTCATCAGCCAGTAAATCTTCCAGCGTACGGAATGTTTTTACACCGGGATATTTTTCCTGCGCCAGGTTTTTGACTCTTTCCCAAACGCCATAAAATTTAAACCGGTGGTCAGCGGCGATAAACGGCGCATGAAATACCCAGCCGCTCATGCCGAAGGAACATAAAGCTGTATGAATAGGTTGCATACTGTTTTTCTGTAAATCTATTCCTGTTTTGGATTCCAGCCATTGAAAACATTCGTCAACGTATATTTTTTCGCTTCGTCATCCGTCAACTGCCTTGCCCATTCCACTCTATTTGATGTGCCGGCAGACGGTCCGTAATTTTTATACTCGCTGTATCGTGTTGTTTTGTAGTTGTCGGTATTGTTCCAGTTGCTCCAGCCTTCGGGTTTTATATGCGGGCCAATGTAACAATTCATATAGAGCACCCGGGCATACGGCCGCCAGGGCCTGCCAAGGGAAACATTGTGCAGCGAAGTATCGCCGGTGAGCACACAATCGTTGAAGATGTAGCCAAACTCTTTTTCTTTTGGTGTGGATGCTGCTGTGATGTGCGAATTCTTTTTGCTGTGGATATGGCATTTTTCAAACCAGACCGTGGAAGAGCCGAAAATAAAATCCGTTGTGCCCTCGATATAACAGTTTTCAAAATATTGCCGGCTGTTGTCGTTGTTGGTAAACAAGACATCCTGGTTACCGATGAAGCGGCAATTGATGAACACCGCCCTGTCGCCATTGGATTCCACTGCTACCGCCTGCCCGGCTGTAAAGCCGGCGTCGTTTTGAAAGCTGATGTTCTTTGCGGTGAAATCATCTGCCTTTATTTTAAAGCTCCACGATGTTCGTGTGTTGATAGTGTCGCCGTTGGGCGAAATCTTTCCCGTGTGGTCATTACAGGTGAGAATCGTTTTGAATTTGTCTTCGCCGACCAGGGTTACAAAATTCTTCGTGGAGTCGAGAAAAAGCTTTTCGTAGTAAACGCCGTTACGGATATAAATTGTGAATGGTGCTTTATTGTTCACCGGCACGGCGTTGAATGCTGCCTGAACGGTTGAAAAATTTCCGCTGCCATCCTGCGCCACGGTAATTACAGTGGCGGTTTTTCGGTTTTCATCAAAAACTTTTTTCAGAAATGAGTCCATGGTTTGCAACACCGGAGTAAACCACGGTTCAAACAAAACAAAAGAGTGCGGGGCGTCGAACGATTTTACCAGCGTATAAATCCCCAACTCCCGGAGAATTTTTATGTAATCATCACGGCCGGCATACATGCGTGCCACATGGCTGTTGATAAATAACGTGGGCGGGGTATGCGGGCCGATATGCGTGAATGGCGAACCCTGTTTCCACAGTTCAGGATTTTCTGCTTTGGAAAAACCAAACCAGTGGGTGGCGGCCGAAGTTCTTTTGCTGTCATCTCCTTCGCCTGATTCGGGATGAATGAAAGCGACAATGCCATCCATATCAATAACTGCATTTGCATGGCTGGAAATATTTTTTTCACAGCCGTTGCCTTCAAATTCTTTCAGCCCGTTGGTAGCGCCCATCATAGCGGCCAGTTCGCCGCCGGCAGAATGACCTGCCACTGCAATTTTATTTTCATCAATATTATACCTGGCCGCATTTTTTCTTACCCAGCGTATGGCTGATTTAATATCATATACGGCTGCGGGATACAATGCCTCGGTTGACAGGCGGTATTCAGGGGTAAAACATGTATAGCCCATTTCGGCCAGCCGCTGCGCCATGGGGTGATGCAGGGTTTTGTTGCCGCTTCGCCAGCCTCCGCCATGAATGATGATAATGGCAATTCTTTTGACAGCAGTTTTTTGTTTGGGATAAAATGCATCAAGCAAAAGTTTGCGATTGCCGGCATTGCAGTACGCAATATTTCTTTCTTTGGCCACCGATGCAGAATGCAGCTCACTGACTATCCTTGCTTCCGGGTTTGTTTTTATTGTACCGGCATAGGCGCTATGCAGCGAATAGGAAGTATCCGGCTTTCCCGTGATGCCTTTGGTGGATTGAGCAGATAATTGAAATGAGTAAATTAAAAACGCTATGGGAAAAATGACTCTCATTTATTTCACTACCGGTTTTATCACCCTGTCATCCAAATCAGGGACTAAAAGTTTTATCTCCGAAAGTACGAGCTGCGCTATCAGCCGTGCACCCAATTCATTAAAGTGGGTATTATCTTCCTTGCCGTCGGGATAGTTGGGATGTTCGCCAGGTTTTAACTGAAGAAATAAAAGTTTTGAGGTTTCTTTTCCCAGCTGCTGGTAAAGCTCCCGGCTTTTGGTGTCCAGGTCAATAAACAAAACTTTTTCCGTTTCGGCCACTTCTTTTACATAGGCAGAATATTCTTTGTGTGTTTCCAGCGCCCTGCCTTCATTATCAAACCTTCTGCGGCTAACGGGGGTGAACAGAACCGGAATAGCTTTTTTGGCTCTTGCATCTCTTACAAATCTTTTCAGGTTCATGCGGAAGGTATCCGGCGTAGCATAACGTTCACCTTTGTCTTTTGCTTCGTCATTATGCCCAAACTGGATAAACACATAATCGCCTTCCTGTGCGCCATCTGCCACCTTTTGCCAGAGTTTTTCTGAAAGAAATGTTTTGGTGCTGCGGCCGTTCTTTGCCAGATTTTCCACTTTTACCGTGGAATCCCAGAAATAAACAAAGGGCATTCCCCAGCCGGTTTCGGGGTAAGCTCTTTTTTCCTTACTGCTCATGGTGCTGTCGCCGCAGAGCCAGATGGTGATTTTCTTTTTTTCAGGGAAAGAAAAAGCCATGAGCAATGTTAATAACGATATTAGACATCTTTTCATTTCAGAATTTTTAATAGCAACGCGGATGACACGGATTAAACGGATATAGCTGTTTACAATCCGCTACAATCTGTCAAATCAGCGTTCCTGTTTTACCAGGCTGTTTATATAAATTTCGATATTGGTATAAAATTTATGCAACGAAACTTTTGCTGCATCCGACAGGTCGGAGGGATTCAACCCTTTTTTGGTTTCCCAATCATCAGGCATCCCGTCGCTATCGCTGTCTTTTGGAGCAGGCAATGATTTTAATGCAGGCCACGCATTCACGGTTAACTCATAGGCCGTGCCGTGCGGGTAGCCGCCCTGCACATCAATAAATTTACCGGTTCTGTTTTTTACATCGTTGATGATTCGTTCATCCAGTGTATCTCTGAAAAAACTGGTGCCGGCAAATTTCAGGACATCTTCATAAGCTTCAACAGCCGATTGTACCGGCAAAGGCCATGCATCATGTGGTTTGTCAAGAATTGCATTCTTTTTATCCTGTTCGGTTCCACTGTTACCCATTTCAATTCCCAGCCAGTTGTTTTTTGAAATTTCATTTGCGCCATCCACATAATTTCCGTTCACATACCATTTGCCAAAGCCGATGGTTTCATTGCGGCCGGGGTTCACGATTCTGTACCGTACATTCTTATTGGTATTGGGGCCGTATTTGAAGTAATTATTAATGATATTGTAATTGCCGCCTTCGCCTGCGTAAATATTATTGATGCCCCAGTTATAAATTACATTATTCCTGAAATCAACAAATTCAGCCGGCGTATGACGAATACCATTGAATCGTGGGGTACGGCTTCTGCAATGAGCAAATAAATTATGATGTGCTGATAAATGCAGACCACCCCAGATGCCGCCAAAACCATGCTGTTCAAAATCTTTATCACCGGTTTCAAAATGATAAGAGTAATTCAAAGGCTCGGAAATAATATTCCACTGAACCGTGGTGCTGTCGCCGCCATAAATGGAAAAAACCTCATCGGTGCTCCAGCTCATGCTGCAATGGTCAATGATGATATTTTTTCTTTTAAAACCGCCAAGGGCATCATCGCTGCCGCTGCCGTCCACCTTGCCGGCAAGGCCTTGGTATTTATCGCCCATGCGGAAGCGCAGGTAACGGATAATGATATTATCGCCGCCCAGTGTAACGGAGTTATCGGCTAAACAAATTCCCTCACCGGGAGCCGTTTGTCCCGCTATGGTCACATCAGCACGAATGGCAAGTTTTGTTTCCAGGTGAATCGTGCCTGATACGGCAAATACAATAATACGTTTGCCTTTCGCCTCGGCTGCTTCACGAAAACTGCCGGGACCTTTATCATTTAAATTGCTAACAATATAAATTTTTCCGCCACGGCCCCCGGTAGTGTATTTGCCAAATCCTTCAGCGCCGGGAAAAGCAACAGGTTTATCATCATCCTGTACGGATGCTGAATTGCTTTTTTGTGCCGTGCAGTTTGAAATAAAAACTGCAGCAGCCAGGAAAAGAAAATATCGTTTCAGCCAATTCATTTTTCAATTTATAAAAAAGGCCGCCGCAGAAGCAGCAGCCGGATACTCAATCATTAACCATTTACTCAAACCATGAGAAAGAATCAATAACCCGGGTTTTGTTTCAATCGTCCCTGGTAGCTGGCTACAGTAGCTACATCATACGGGAACAATTCACTCTTGCCCGGTGTAAAATAATATGCAAAGGCCTGCCACAATGGTCTTCCGTCTATGACATTGGCTGTTAAATGCTGCGCCCAGTCAATACGTACCCATTTGATGGCCGGGTTGCCCGATGAGGGAGCCGATTGTGTGGTGCCGCTGGGCGGTACCTGGGTCGGTCGCCAGAAGGGAAATCCTTTACCTGTACTGTCTGCAGTTGTATAATAAACAATTTCTTCACCCACATTTTTAAAATAAATGTATTGCGGCACAGTATTGTACGGTGCCACCCGGTCACGTATCTGCTGAATTTTAGTTCTGGCTTCGGCAATTTTAGTTGCCAGCAGGTTCCACCTGAGCAGGTCAAATTTGCGTATGCCTTCGTGGCCAAACTCTAGGTATCTTTCGTTTGCAACGGCATTAAAGAAACCGGTTTTATCATTAGGGGTTACACCAATCAGGCCGGTATTGCCACGATAAGCTCTTTTTCTTACTTCTTCAAATGCAACAATGGCTTCGGGAGTAGGACCGCCGTTTATCTCATTCACGGCTTCGGCATACATCAACAACACATCGGAAAAACGAATCATGCTCCAGTTGTAACCCACGTTGAGAACGGTGCCGGGCAAAAGAGGAACTCTCCAGTCGCGGCGGTATTTGCCGGTATTCAGTTCGCCCAGCCTGCGCTGGTTTTTAATGTTGGATGCAGTGGGCACTGCAAAATGAGTGATGGTTACATCACGTCTTGTATCCACTGAATCGAAAGCGTAGAAATAATTCGGCAGCATGACGATTCCTCCGCCGCCGGCGCCATAGCGTGAAGCATTGCTCAGGTTGGGTCCGTCGTAGTTGCCCATACGGCTGTCGCTGTTGCTGTTGCCGCCGCCGGCGCCCACTTCAAACAGTATTTCACCGAAAGGATCGTAGGTAAATGAAGTGACATTGCGCCAGATGTTTTCATAATTGGGATTCAGCGTATGCTGATCTCTTCTTGCCATCAGTTCCTCGGTTTCCTTTTTTGCTATCTGGTAGTAATTAATGTAATCGCTGCGGCGCTCCATTTGTCCACCCTGCCTTAATGAATAACCGCCGCGGGCCAGTGCAATTCTTGCCCTTAATGCTTTGGCTGCTCCTTTGGTGATTCTTTCATTTCTTGCCACTTCAGTTCTCCATGGCAGCAGGTCAATTGCCGTGCCGAGGTCGGCAATGATTTTATCATAAGTGGAATCGCGGTCGCTTTGGGGGATAAAGAGCTCGGTCTGTTTGTAAGCCGGAATAAAGGGTGCCGGCACGTCGCCCCAGTTGCGTATCAGTTCATACAAAAACTGGGCACGCAGGGTGAGCACTTCGCCATACAGGCGGCGGAGTTCTTTTTTTTCGGCTTCAGTTCCTTCATTATACTGTTTCATCAGCGGAATCTGCTCAATAGCCAGGTTGGCTTTTTCCACGCCGCGGTAAAGCTGGCGGAAAGGATTGGCCAGTTCGGCATTGGTGAGCAGTAGCTGGTAGCGGCCAATTCCCCGGCGTCCATTATCAATATTACCGCTTACAATTCCTTCATCGGAGTCGTAAGGATAATACATGCTGACACGGATGCCGTATCCATTATCGCCCTGCAGTTCATCGTACACGCCCACAACAGCGCTGAAGGCGTTTGACACATCGGAAAAAGCCTGTGAAATGCTGTACTGCGACACCGGCTCTACCTCGGTATATTTTTTACAACCAACTGCGGTGACAATTGCCGAAAGGATGAGGGCAACTGCAACTGATTGATGAATTCTGATTTTCATATAACAAACCTTTATTTTAATTTTTTAAAAAGTAATATTCAAACCAAGCAACCAGGTTCTTGACCTTGGATAAGCCGCGAAATCAACACCCGGTGTAAGCGGGTCTGACCGGCGTGAAGTAACATCCGGATCGTATCCGGAATAATTGGTAATGGTAGCCAGGTTATTTACTGTGCCATAAATGCGAAGGCTTGAAATTTTTGCCAGGTCAAGAATTCTTTTTGGCACGGTATAACCAAGGGTCAGGTTGTTGAAGCGCAGGTAAGAACCATCTTCTACCGCCCATGAGTGCAGCCACCAGCGCTGTACCCGCACCGGTGTCCATATTTTTGCATTCTGATTCAGCTTTTCCAATTCAACAGGATCCGTAACCCTTACACCATTGGCATTAATGTAAGTGAAGCGGTCTTTCATAGTGGTGAGCACATTCAAATTGGGGAATGCTCCATCAGTCCATTCTATTTTATTGGCATTGTAAATGTCATTGCCCACGACAAAATTTACAAACACACTCAGGTCAAAATTTTTGTAGGTAAACTGGTTGTTCCAGCCACCGGAAAAATCAGGATTGGCATTACCAACCACCGTTCTGTCGCCATCGGCAGTAATGGTGCCATCGCCATTCAGGTCTTTCCATTTCAGCATACCAGGCTGTGGTGTGCCGTATACACCATTGAAAGGAATACCTGCCTTAAGGGTATAAGTGCCCGTAGCGGCGTTGTAATCAAATTCACTCACCTGGAAGAAGCCATCGGTAACAAAACCATACATCAAACCCATCGGTTGGCCTACTTTCACCAGGTAATCATCCACACCGTCGCTGCCCTGCCAGCCCGAGTTGCGGGTAAGCTGGTCTACACCGCCAAGGTTTTCCACCCGGTTTTTATTAAATGCGATATTGAAATTGCTGGTCCATGTAAAATCTCTTTTTTGAACCGGCGTGGCACTTACCTGGAATTCAACACCACGGTTGCTGGTGGAACCGATGTTCTGCAACTGCGAAGTGTAACCCGTTGTCGGCGGAATGGCCACAGCTAACAAAAGATCTTTTGCCGTGTTTTTATAAATATCCATGGTAAACTGAACCCGGTTTTTGAACAAGGATAAATCCAGTCCGAAGTTGCTTGTAGTATTCTTTTCCCAGCGCAATTCCGGATTGGCAAGTGCAGTGGGAGCAAAACCCGGAAGTATGGAATGGTTGAATGCATACTGACCTGTTACCCCATACAGTTGCAGGTAAAGCAGGTTATCAATCCGGTTGTTGCCCACAGCACCATAACCGTACCTGACTTTTCCGTCAGAAATCCAGGAAACTTTATCAAAGAATTTTTCTTTGGTAAACCGCCATGCCAGCGAGCCGGAAGGAAACACGAGAGAACCGTTTTCAGAACTGAACTTGGAAGAACGATCCGATCGCAGGTTGAATGTAGCCAGGTATTTATCATCGTAAGCATAAGTAGCTCTGCCGAATAATGAAAAGATGCGGCTGGCAGGTTGTTCAAAGGAGGTGGGCAGTGGTTGTGAAGAACCGGAAGGTGCGGAACCCAGCCCCATATTGGCCAGCGCTTTTTTTGCTGAAATGTCGGCAGGGAAATAGCGGGTTTCAAAGCTGTTTTGCTTTGAACGCAGGTCCACGGTTTCTTCACCCACCAGCACAGTTATGTCATGATGTTTTTTGAAATTGTTCAGCGAATATTGAAGCGTATTGGTATTGCTCAGCGTATTGTTATACTGCTGGCCGATGGATGCCACCGGCAATGAAGCAAAGTTGCGGGCCGTTGCGGTTATTTTACTGAAGAAAAGATCGGTTCTTATATATGCATTGTCATAGCCGAACGTAGAGCGGAAAACAAGATTCTTAAGAATATTGTAGTTCACATAACCGGTCAGGTACGATGCCCTGTTGTTTTGCCTTCGGTATTCTGCCTGTGTCAGAATCACGGGATTGATGGCACCGGCTGAAGCCAGGTAATAAGCTTCATCAAAATCATCGGCGCCGAAGCCGGGCTTTGATAATTCAAAAGGCCTGTATGTAATTGCATGACGCAGCCTGTTTGTTGTCCGTGTACCTGTATTAGTAGTACCGATTCCTTTCACTTGCTGGTCGAGGTAGCGGGCTGTAAAACCGATTTTTAATTTATCGGACACTTTGTGGTCAATTTTGAAATTCACCAGGTACCGGTTGAAGCCTGATTCAAGCTGGATGCCTTCTTCTTTATTGCCGGTCAGGCTCAGGTTGAAAGTAGTGGCCTGGTTGCCCCCGCTTAATGATACATTATGACTCTGGAAATTAGCTTTTCTGCCAAACACTTCATCCTGCCAGTTGATAAAGGGAACATTTTTATAATTACCCAGTGTATCCCAGGTGGTGCCATAAGTTTGTGCAAAACTGGCGCTGTCTGTAGAGTTGCCACGGGTTCTTTCATATTGCCAGGAAACAAAGTCGTAAGGGTTTAGCACATCCATGAATTTGGGCAGTTCACGGAAGCCGTATGAAAAATTATAGGCAATTTGTGTTTTGCCTGCTCTTCCTGATTTTGTAGTAATAATAACGACGCCATTTGCAGCCCGTGCGCCGTAGATTGCCGTAGTGGATGCATCTTTTAATACATCAATGGAGGCAATATCCTGCGGCGAAATAACATCGAGTGCTTTTTCTACCTGTACACCGTCAACGATATAAAGCGGTGAGTTATCCTGTGTGATGGAACCGCCACCACGCACCCGGACAATGATTTCGGCGCCGGGGGCTCCTTCCGATGCAATGATCTGTACACCGGCCAGCTTGCCCTGTATGGCTTCGGCTGCTGACGACAACGGAATATCTTTTAGCTGCTTTGCAGTAATGGAAGAAACAGAACCCGTCAGGTCTTTTCTTTTCGAAGTGGTATAACCCACCACCACTACATCTTCCAGCGTGGCCGCATTGCGTTCCAACTGCACACTTACTTCGGTATTACCATCTGCAGTAAGGGTGGTTGGTTTGTGACCGGTGTAGCTGAAGCTGATGGTAACGGCGCCGGTACTGGCTACTGTTAAAGAAAAATTTCCGTCTTTATCAGTTTGCACTCCGGATTTGGATCCTTTGGGAATTACACTCACACCCTGCAGCGGCAGGCCGGTATCGTCGGTTACTTTTCCTTTTAGCTGCCGGCTCTGGGCAAAAGATAAACCGGAAAGTAAGAGAAGGAAAAACAAAATGGCAAAATGCTTCATATGGCTTTTTTTATTTTTTTAATTGAGAGAAATAAGCTGAAAAAAATCCGGAATCGTTATTTAAAACCTGTCTCTTTATTCTGAAATTCTGCTCAATGCTACTCAGTATTTATGATATTTAAATCAATGAGTTGGGGGTTTATTTACGCAATCGTTCCCGATAACGATGGCACATTAACCCGGCAGCATCCAATGCTGCAGGGAACTCCTGTTTTTTTTGATTATGCTGCGTGCAAAGCATATTTTTTTTGGGCAGAAAATATTATCCGGGATTAAAAATTCACAGTTTGTACGCCGCAAATTTTACTCAGGCTAAAAGTGTACCTTTAAGAGTAATTTGTTATTGCTATATGAAATTTGAAGCAGTTACAATTAAAGATATTGCCCGTGCACTCGGCATTTCTACTTCTACGGTTTCCCGTGCCTTGAGAGACAGCTACGAAATCAGCCCCGAAACAAAACAAATGGTGCTGGAGTGTGCTGAGAAACTGAACTACCGGCCCAATCCAATTGCCTTAAGTTTAAAAGAAAGAAGAAGCCGTTCCATCGGCGTGGTGGTTTGCGAAATAGCCAATAATTTTTTTTCCCAGGTTATCAACGGCATTGAATCCATCGCTTACGACCGCGGTTACAATGTCATCATTTCGCAAAGCCGTGAATCGTATGAACGGGAGCTGATTGATCTGCAGTACCTCGCCAGCCGGTCGGTGGATGGTCTTCTTATTTCACTTTCCACCGAAACCCACGACCTCACCGAGTTAAAAAACCTGCATGCAAAGGGATTCCCGGTTGTTTTTTTCGACAGGATAACGGATGAAATCAATACGCATAAAGTGGTAGTGGATAATTTCAAAGGGGCATTTGACCTGACCGGGCACCTGATAAAAACAGGCCATTCACGGATTGCAGTCATCACCAACTCCGAATTTCTCTCCATTACCCACGAGCGGCTGGCGGGGTATAAAGAAGCCATGCGGGTAAATGGGTTACCGGTGAATGAAAATTTTATACAGCATTGTTTTTACGGCGGGATGATTTTCGAAGAAGTGGAAGATGCCGTAAATAAAATTTTAACCCAACCGCAACGGCCCGATGCTATTTTTGCCACCAGCGATAAACTGACCATCGGTTGCCTGAAAACACTGAAGCGGCGCGGTCTGAAAATACCTGACGACATTTCGCTGGCCGGTTTTTCCAATACGGAGATTGCCGAACTGATTGACCCCCCACTGACCGTCATACGCCAGCCGGCTTATGAAATGGGAAAAGCAGCTACCGAACTGTTGCTGCAGTTAATTGAAAGCAAACGACCCATAAAAGATTTTGAAAAAAGAATACTTACACCGGAGCTTCAAATCAGGGAATCTTCAATGAAAAAGATGGCAATGATGGGATGATTTTTTATTCATTGTTAGCCATTTTTCCATTATAATTTTATTTAGACTGGCGACTGGATAAAAAAACAAACAGAAACGCTGTCTATAATTTTATTTTGAAACGGGAAGGCTATTTTCGTACCTTTCTCAACTCAAAATTTATCAACTATGCAAAGAGTAGCTGATATCCTGCATCGTAAAGGAGCTTCGGCTGTGGCTGTGGCACCCGATACCAAAGTGATTGATGCTATGGCTATCATGGCGGGTAAAAACATTGGTTCAGTACTGGTAATGGATGGCGGCGAATACCTTGGCATCATCACCGAAAGAGATTATTCACGCAAAATAGCCCTGAAGCAAAAAAGCCCTGCTGATACAAAGGTTTCTGAAATTATGACCACTGATTTGCCGCCGGTACGGCCATCGGACAGCGTAGAACATTGCATGAAACTGATGACGGAACAAAACGTACGCTACCTTCCCGTGTTTGAATTCAACCGCCTGGTTGGCATTGTAAGCATGAGCGATGTAGTGAAGGAAACCCTGCTTGAAAAAAAAGAAACAGTAAGCCAGGAAAGCTTAATTCACTCTGGTCTTTAAATTTGCGAAAACTAAAAACATCCCTACGGGATCCCCACAGGGACAAGCCGAGGCACCCTGCTGCGTTAAAATCGTGGCAGGGTGTTATTATTTTCCGGAAGGCCTGCTTATTTTTTCTTTTACAAGTACAAGCTCGGTTATATCCACCTGCATGGGCAGCAGTCCTATTTTTACCACGGCCTTTTTCCCCCGCAGCTCCAACACCTGCCCTACCTGGTGATTCTTTTTTACTTTCACTTTTTCTCCCGCTTTTATTTCGCCGGGCAGTTCGTCGTATTTTGAGTCAACCTGTTTCTGCATTTTACCGGCCGTTTTTTTTTCGGGTTTATTAAAAAGCAGTGCGCTGATGTTTTTTATCACTTTGCTTTTATCATCTTCTTTTCTCCAGTCAATAATCATTTGTTTCAGTTTTCGCTCCGTTTCTTTCAGGTAAATGAGTTTTTCCTCATTCAATTTGTTTTGCTGTTTCAGCAGTTCTACCTGCCGGGTATGCCTTTCCCGGTCCATCACTTCCTTCATTTCTTTTTTCAGCTTTTCATTTTCCTGCAGCAGCCGGTGCAGTTCTTTTTCTTTGTGTTCAAGTTTTTGCAAATCCTGCTCGGCCCTGTTCAGCAGTTTGTCGAGGCGAAAATGTCCTTCGTCCACCAGTTTTCTTGCCTGGTCAATCAGGTTTTTGTTTAAGCCGATTCTTTCAGCAATGGCAAAGGTGTATGAGCTGCCGGGTTTGCCGGTGGTGAGTTTATATAAGGGCTGCAAATGTTTTTCATCAAAGGCCATTGCCCCGTTGATGATGCCGGGTGTTTTTCCGGCCATTACTTTCAGGTTCAGGTAGTGAGTGGTGACGATGCCGTATGAATGTTTTTTTGCCAGTTCGCCAAGTATCACTTCGGCAAAAGCACCTCCCAGGCTGGGGTCGCTGCCGCTGCCCAGTTCATCAATGAAAAAAAGAGTTCTTCCATTGGCTTCTTCCATGAAATATTTCATGTTTTTCAGATGACTGCTGTAAGTGCTCAGTTCAAACTCGAGACTCTGCGTATCGCCCATGTGAATCAGCAGTTGTTTAAACACACCGAACCGGGATGAAGGATGTGCCGGCACCAGCAGGCCGCTTTGCACCATCATCTGCAGCAGGCCGGCGGTTTTCAGCGTCACTGTTTTTCCCCCGGCGTTGGGTCCGCTGATAACCAGTATGCGGTTGTTATCATCAAGTGTCAACGTTACCGGAATAGTTTCTTTACCTGCTTTTTTATTGTATAAATAAAGAAGAGGATGAAAGGCTTCCACAAGCTGTATACCCGGCTTATCCTGCACAAGGGGGAACTCGCCGTTTATATCCTGCGCTAATTTTGCTTTGGCACGGATAAAATCGTATTCGCCACAGATGAGATGGTAGTTGTTGAGCAACGTGGCATGCACTGATAGTTTTGCAGTAAGCTCACGCAGCAGGCGGTACACTTCCCGCTTTTCATCGCTTTCGAGTGAATAAATATCGTTGTTCAGTTCGATGGTTTCTTCCGGCTCGATGTACACAGTTCGGCGGCTTTCACTTTCGCCATGCAGAATTCCTTTTACCGTTCTTTTCTGTTCGGCAACAACAGCCACTACCCTGCGTCCATTCAGAAAACTTTCTTCGATATCTGCCAGGTAACCCTGCTTGTTCAGTTTTGAAATAATTTTTTCAAATACACGGCGCAGTTCATTTCTTTTCCGGTACAGATTCATGCGGATGCTGTACAGTTCATCAGAGGCATTGTCTTTTACCTGCCCGGTTTCATCCAACACTTCATCAATCATTTTCTCAATCGCCTTTTCATAAGGTACACCCCTGGTAATGGAAGCAAGACCGCCATAAGATTGTTTTCTTTCCGCATCAAACCAGCGGAAAATATCATGAATCAACCCAGCCATTTTTTTTATTTCCAACAGTTGATCGCCGCCCAGCACGGCGCCGGGCACAGCCAGCAGCTTCAATTCTTTTTCAAGATTAAACACGGGATCGGCAGGAAAATAAACACCGGTTTGCAGCAACTGCTTGTATTCAAATGCCTGTCTCAGTTCTGCTTCTATGAATTCAATTTTCGTATGAATCCTCAACCGGCCGGCTTTTTCTTTGGCATATTGGCTGCGGCAATGGGCTGCCAGCAGGTTTTTTATTTTATCAAATTCCAATTGTACGGTGGCCGAGTCGGGAAAGAGTTTCATTACGGTAAAAAACATTATTGGGTCAGCAAAGGTAATTCTAATCAGTGTCCCTTGCCGGAAACTTTGGACGTAGGTTTACCGTACACAATTTTACCTGGCCATTGTGTTAAGAAATACTGAAAGCAATTAGTTATGTCAAATGAATTACAAACCCACTTTCGCAAATCAGCGTAAATTGCATTGTGATAAATGCAATGGAGCGTAATAACAAAATAAAATATATAATGAAATCACTCTGGCTGGCAACTTTTACAGGCGTTGCTGCATTTTTTTCCTGCGCACAAAATTCAAATCAGAATACGAATATGAATACAACGAAAACCTCTGAAAAAACAGAAGCGGTATTTACAGGTAAAACTGACACGGCCACACTCGGCACCGGGTGTTTCTGGTGTACCGAAGCGATTTTTGATCAGCTCGACGGTGTGCTCTCGGTAACTTCCGGCTACTCGGGTGGGCATGTTGAAAACCCGACTTACCATGATGTAGGCACCGGTGAAAGCGGCCACGCAGAATGTGTGCAGGTAGTTTACGACCCGTCGAAACTTTCCTTCGACGAACTGCTTGAAGTTTTCTGGCAGGTGCATGACCCAACCACCCTCAACCGGCAGGGCGCCGATGTGGGGCCGCAGTACCGCAGCGTAATTTTTTACCACAACGAAGATCAGAAACAAAAAGCGGAAAAATATAAAGCCGAACTGGATAAAAGCGGCGCCTTTGACAAACCGATTGTTACCACACTCGAACCTTTTACCAAATTCTATTCTGCCGAGGCCTATCACCAGGAATATTATGAAAACAATAAAAACAAAAATCCGTATTGCTCCATTGTCATCCGGCCCAAGCTGGAAAAATTCAAAAAAGTTTTTAAAGATAAACTGAAGAAGAATTAAAAAAGGCGGGTAATCACCCGCCTTTTAGTTTTGGGTACCATTCGGATCATGTTTCTGTTTTTTTTAAGTTTTAAATTCGGCGAATGGTTCTTTCAGGAATTGGTTTCAAAAGGATAGTGAATCATTGGCTTACGGATACAGATTAAAAACGGCCAACATCGGTTTGGATTTTAAAAACCTGTAAGGTTTATGGTTAAGAACTTTACTGTTTTATCTCTTTTGTATTCATCTCCTGCCTGAAAATTGAAATCCTTTCTATTGGTTATTTGATGATGTACCGGGCGACTCAGTGAAAAAAGTACCGGTGTTTATGACAGAGACAGGTGCTGCTGGTTTAATAGGGACCTCGTTAGAATATAAATTTTTTCTTATCGGTTGCTGGTTAAATACTATCAGGGAGTACAGCAGCAGTAAAATGAAAAAAAGGATTCTCAAAACGGCAATGCGGGTAAAAGTTGTTTCCATAGAGTGTTTTTAAAAAGGATTCAGATTCAGCGAAGGTTTTCCGGGATACCAGGGCTTATCAGGGGATATGGAAACGGATATTGGTGCTGTGAACTTGAAAATGCTTGTTTGAAAAGCAGTCCGTAAAACTATACATCGTTTTTTTATTATGCAAGCTTCTCTTGTTTTATTTCATTCGTATTTTCCCGAAAAATTTAATTTTAAACGGCTGTCTTAAAAAAAAAATTCATGGAATGGGAGATTTACGAAACCAGGCTATTATTTTCTGAACATTTAAATTTACAAACCAAATTTTTTTACCTGTGCCACAAAGTCTGAAATCATTTTTTATACCCGCCGGTTTATTTATTGTTCAAATAACCTCAGCGCAGTTTACAAAACAGGATACGCTGCGCGGCAGCAACGGGCCGGGACGGGCCTGGTGGGATGTGATGAGCTACAATATTGATATTACTCCTGATTTTAAAACCAAAAAAATATCGGGAGAAAATAGTATTGTCTTTGCCATAAAAAAAGAAGCAGAAAACCCGGTAATGCAAATTGATTTGCAAAGTCCCATGATTATTGATAGTGTTTTTTTGTCAGGCAGAAATGAGGATTACCGCAAACCAGAACGCATAATAAATTTAAAAAGGGAAGGAAATGCATGGCTCCTAACTGTTCCGGGTTCTTTTAAGCAAGATCAAAAGCTTACGATGGCAATATTTTTTTCGGGTACTCCCCGCGAAGCCAAGAGACCACCCTGGGATGGAGGCTGGATTTTTGTAAAAGATGAAAAAGGAAGGCCATGGATGAGTGTGGCCTGCCAGGGATTAGGCGCCAGTGTGTGGTATCCCTGCAAAGATTACCAGGGCGATGAACCGGATTTTGGCGCAACGCTTACAATTGATATTCCTGATACATTAGTTGCTGTGGCCAATGGAAGATTAAAAGAAAAGAAATCAAACAATGGAAATACTTCGTGGACATGGGAAGTGAAAAATCCGATTAACAACTATAACATTATCCCCTATATCGGCAAGTATGTACACTGGAATGAAACGTATGAAGGTGAAAGGGGAAAACTTGATTGCAGCTATTGGGTACTCGATTACAATCTTGAAAAAGCAAAAGAACAGTTCAAGCAGGCTGCTATCACGCTGAAGGCTTTTGAGTACTGGTTTGGCCCCTACCCTTTTTATGAAGACGGATTCAAACTGGTGGAGGCGCCACATCTCGGAATGGAGCACCAGAGTGCAGTGGCTTACGGCAACGGTTTTCAGAATGGTTACCGCGGCCGTGATTTATCCGGCAGCGGATGGGGTTTGAAATGGGATTTTATTATCGTTCACGAAGTGGGGCACGAATGGTTTGGCAACAATATTACCACCGTTGACATTGCCGATATGTGGGTGCACGAAGGGTTTACCAATTATTCCGAAACGTTATTTACCGATTATCATTTTGATAACGAAGCCGGCAATGACTATTGCACCGGCACCCGGCAACTGATACAAAATGACAAACCCATCATCGGCCCCTACGGAGTGAACCAGCGGGGCAGCGGCGATATGTATTACAAAGGGGGTAATATGCTGCATACCATCCGGCAGGTGATTAATGATGATAAAAAGTTCAGAGAAATAGTAAGAGGGTTGAATAAAAATTTTTATCATCAGGCGGTTTCATCAAAAAATGTGGAAGATTATATGTCAGAAAAATCCGGTACCGACCTTTCTAAAATCTTTGATCAGTACCTCCGTACGGTTATGATTCCTGTACTGGAATATAAAATCAGCAGCACATCCCTTTCTTTCCGCTGGAGCAATTGTGTTGATGGTTTTGACATGCGGGTAAAGCTGAGCAATGGAGACTGGCTTGACCCCATCCCTCAATGGAAGGAAATACCGGTAAAGGAAAATATGAAGCGAGGAATTGAAACTGACCGGAATTTTTACATTATGGTACAAAAAGCAGAATAACCCCCGGTAATTACTCATCACCCATCACTCATTATCTTTACTGCATGAGCATCATCCGCCGGCAAAGCATCATTTCTTCCATACTTATTTACATCGGCTTTGCCTTTGGCGCTCTGAATACATACTTGTTTACAAGAGACGGCGGCCCGTTTACCAAGGAACAATACGGCCTCACGGGAGTATTTATGGCGCTTGGCTCCATCATGATGTCGGTGGCGGCGCTGGGCATGCCTGCCTATGTCAATAAATTTTTCCCCTACTACAAAGACCATTTGCCGCAAAGGAAAAACGACCAGGCCACCTGGGCGCTGCTGGTCAGTTTAATTGGTTTCGTCCTGGTGATGATTGCCGGTTTGTTTTTGAAAAATGTGGCGGCACGTGCTTTCGAAAATTCACCACAGCTGGTTGATTATTATTACTGGATTTTTCCTTTCGGACTGGGGCTTACCCTGTTTTCCGTGCTGGAAGTGCTGGCCTGGCATCATCATAAATCCATTCATTCCAATTTTTTCAAGGAAGTGCAGTTCAGAATTTTTGTCACGCTGCTGTTTGTGCTTGTCAGCGTCCATGTGGTAAAAGACTTTGACCTGTTCATTAAAATCTATTCTTTCCTCTACCTGCTGCTTGCGATAATCCTGTTTATTTACTTATACAAAACCGGTAAAATAAGTTTTACTCTTTCAGTAAGCAAAGTGACAAGGCGGTTTTTTAAAAAAATCCTTACACTGTGTTCATTCATCTGGGGCGGCACCCTTATTTACAATCTCGCTTCGGTGGCCGATACCATTATCATTGCAGGCGTGCTGCCTGATGGTATTGCCATGGCCGGGCTTTTCACTTTTGCCCAATACCTCAGCAGCCTGATACAGGCCCCGCAGCGTAGCATCGTGGCGGCTTCGGTAGCGCATCTTTCGCAGGCATGGAAGGATAAAGATTACCAGAAAATCAAACGTATTTACCAGCGTTCCTCCATCAACCAGCTTATTTTTTCTGCCGGTATGTATTGCCTTATCTGGCTCAATTACAAGGATGCTATCATTTCTTTCAGCATGCAGCAGGATTACCTGGTTGCATTTAATGTGTTTTTGTTTATGGGCCTGGTACGCATTGTTGACATGGGCACCGGTGTAAGCGGGCAGATTATTGCCACGTCCACCTTCTGGCGGTTTGATTTTATTACCGGCATCGTTTTGCTTGCCATAATGCTGCCGCTCAACTGGGTGCTGACAAAAAATCTTGGATTGATTGGCCCGGCCGTTGCCAACCTGGTGGCTTTTACTGTTTATAATTTTATCCGTTATCTTTTTTTGCTTCGCAAATTTAATATGCAGCCGTTTACCAGTAAGTCACTTTTTACTTTGTTGCTGGCCGGCGCCTGCTTTGTGATTTGTTATTTTTTATTCAGTGGCAAACACGGAATTGAGTGGATGGTAGTCAGAAGTTTCGTCTTTATTGTATTCTTTTTTGCCGGCACATATTACCTGAACCTTACTCCGGATCTAAAGATTGTAATGGAAAATTTAAAGAAGAAATTCCGGAAAAATAATTGATGATTAAGCGGGAGCTTTTACTTTTTTACTTTTTTACTTTTGATTTTTACCTGCCGCTGGCAGCCATCACTTCTTTTTCCTTCAGGCGGCCCACGCCGATAAAACGGCGAACCCAGTATTCGTCGAAAATATCACTTATCATCACGCCGCCGCTGGTAGAAGCATGTACAAATTTGTTGTTTTGCAAATAAACTCCTACATGCGACACGCCGCCGCGGGTATTAAAAAAAATCAGGTCGCCTTCTTTCAGTTCGGTGCGTGAAATGCGGCTGGTGAGTTTGTGCTGCTCTCTTGCCGTTCGCGGCAGGCTGATGCCGTAAACCGCAGCAAAAAGGTATTGGGAAAAAGCGGAGCAATCAATTCCCTTTTTAGTAGTGCCTCCAAGTTTGTAGGGAGTGCCGTACCATTCATCAATAAATTCAAACATGCGGGTATTTTTCACTTCTTCGGCCGGTGTATTCAGCAGCACGCCATATTTTAATTGCAAGGCTGAAAGATTTTCCGCTTCGGTTTCGTCCGATGTTTTCACTGGTGAATAAACGGGAAGAGATTGTTTTGGTTTATCAGTTATATTTTCTTTTTCCCCGGTGGGGTTGCCAGTTCCCGCCTGCACTGAAATCTGCTCCAGGAATTTTGTTTCTTTTTTTACCTGCGTTGCACTGCCGTTGGTTACCTGCTGATCGGTTCTCCTGAAAGCTGTTTTTATTGCTGAGCAGCTTGCCAGCATTATGAAAAGCAAAGAATATAAAAGAGGCTGCTTCAGCATGAATTGTTTTTTCTCAGGATGATTTCAGAGGGTGGGCAAATATCCTGCCGGAAGGCGGGCCGTCAAAAATAAAAATCTTTCTTCATCTTGTGGATATTATTTGAACGAAATTTGCTTTCGGAAATTGTTATTGACCTTTATTTGCGATGAGTATCAGTCAAAATGAATTGGATGAAAGGACTCAAAAGAATTATAGGACTCATTTGACTTATTTGATCAATTGACTTTTCAAACTATGCGATTCTCCCACCTGCATGTACATACACAGTATTCCCTGCTCGATGGAGCGGCATCCATTCAAAAGCTCTATCAAAAAGCCATGGATGATAACATGCCCGCTCTTGCCATTTCGGATCATGGCAATATGTTTGGCGTGTTTGATTTTGTAGCCGAGGCATACAAGCATAAAAATGAGGATGGCACCCTTAAAGTAAAGCCGGTGGTGGGCTGTGAATTTTATATCACGTCCGACCGCTATCGCAAATCATTTACGAAAGATGAAAAAGACCCGCGGCATCACCAGATACTGCTGGCAAAAAATGAAACCGGCTATAAAAATCTTGTAAAGCTTACTTCGCTGGGATTTATTGATGGCATGTATGGCAAATATCCCCGGATAGATAAAAGGCTGGTTGAAGAATACCATGAAGGCCTGATTGCCACTACATGCTGCCTTGGGGCCCTGGTGCCGCAAACCATTTTAAAAAAAGGCGAAGCCGAAGCAGAAAAGGAATTCACATGGTGGCTTGGTGTTTTTGGTGATGATTATTATGTGGAGCTCCAGCGCCATGGAATGAAAGAACAGGACCAGGTGAATGAAGTGCTGGTGAAATTTGCCCGCAAACACAATGTAAAAATTATTGCAAGCAATGACTCGCACTACGTGGAGCAGAGCGATTTTACGGCGCATGATATCCTGCTCTGCATTAATACAGGAGAAAAAATAAGCACCCCGGCCCTGCGGGAGTTTACTGATGATGATGTGGTGGTGAAGGATAAACGATTTGCTTTTCCCAACGACCAGTTTTATTTCAAGACAACGGCTGAAATGCAGAAAAACTTTGCCGACCTGCCCGAGGCGCTTGATAATACAAACGAGATAGTTGACAAAGTTTCGCTGCTGAACCTGAAAAAAGATATTCTGCTGCCTGCATTTCCCGTTCCTGAAGAATTTAAAATTCATACCCGGCCGGAAAAGCTCGATAAAGGCGTAGTGGATCCCGATTCGCTGAATCAATGGGAATATTTAAAACATTTAACATACGAAGGCGCCAGGCAACGATACAGCGAACTGACTGATGAAATAAAAGACCGCATCGAATTTGAACTGTTTACAATAAAAACCATGGGCTTTGCCGGTTATTTCTTGATCGTCGGCGATTTCATTAAAGCCGGCCGTGAACTGGGTGTGCTGGTAGGACCGGGTCGTGGTTCTGCTGCGGGCAGCGTGGTGGCATATTGTATCGGCATTACCAATATTGACCCGATAAAATACAACCTGCTGTTTGAAAGATTCCTGAATCCCGACCGCAAATCAATGCCGGATATTGATACCGATTTTGATGATGTGGGCCGGCAGAAAGTGATTGACTATGTGGTAAAGAAATACGGGAAAAACCAGGTGGCGCAAATCATTACCTATGGCACCATGGCGGCAAAAATGAGTATTAAAGATGTGGCCCGTGTGATGGATTTGCCGCTGCCCGATTCTAATGCCCTGGCCAAACTGGTGTCCGAGCGGCAGGGTGTCGAATTAAAAAGAGTTCTTCATGCACCGCTTACTCCAAAGGATGGAGAAAAATCGCTGACTGAAAAAGAAGGCTTCAGCCCTGATGAACTGGAAAACATAAAAAAGCTGCGGGAGATTTACAAAAGCAAGGGATTGCAAAGTGAAGTGCTTCACGAGGCAGAAATACTCGAAGGCTCTGTTCGAAACACAGGTATTCACGCCGCGGGAATCATCATCGCTCCAAAAGATTTGACGGAACTGATACCGGTGGCCACAGCCAAAGATTCCGATTTGTGGGTGACGCAGATTGAAGGCAATGTGATTGAAGAATCCGGCGTTATTAAAATGGATTTCCTCGGCTTAAAAACCCTCACCATCATCAGGGATGCCCTGGAACTGATTAAACAAAATCACGGAGTGGAGATAGACATAGATAAAATTCCGCTCGATGATGAAAAAACTTTCCGCCTTTACCAGCATGGCGATACCATCGGTACTTTTCAGTTTGAAAGCCCCGGTATGCAGAAATATCTTCGTGAGCTGAAGCCCGACCGCCTTGATGACCTGATTGCCATGAATGCCCTGTACCGACCCGGCCCGCTGGCGTATATTCCCAACTTCATCGAACGAAAACACGGCCGTGAACCGATTACGTATGACCTGCCTGAAATGCAGGAAATACTGAAAGAAACCTACGGCATCACCGTGTACCAGGAGCAGGTGATGCTGCTGGCGCAGAAACTGGCCGATTTCAGCAAAGGCGATGCAGATATGCTGCGCAAGGCTATGGGTAAAAAACAAAAGTCGGTGCTCGATAAAATGAAAAGCCGGTTCATTGAAGGCGCAAAGAAAAAAGGTTTTGGAGAATACACGCTGCAGAAAATATGGACCGACTGGGAAGCATTTGCACAATATGCTTTCAATAAATCACATTCCACCTGCTATGCTTATGTAGCTTATCAAACGGCCTTTTTAAAAAGTCACTATCCTGCCGAATACATGGCGGCGGTACTCAATCATGCGGGCAGTATCGAAAAGATTACCTTCTTTATGGAAGAATGCAAGCGCATGGGCATAAAAGTGCTGGGGCCCGACATCAATGAATCGAAAAACGGATTTGCCGTAAACCAGAAAGGTGAAATCCGCTTTGGCCTCGGCGGGTTGAAAGGCGTAGGCGAAGCGGCTGTGGAAAACATCATCGAAGAGCGGGAAAAGAAAGGCCTTTATCAAAACATATTTGATTTTATAAAGCGCATCAACCAGCGCAGCGTAAATAAAAAAACGCTGGAGAGCCTGGTGTATGCCGGTGCTTTTGATTGTTTTCCCGAACATCACCGTGCCCAGTTCTTTTATGTCACTCCCGAAGACCCCACTTCCGGTCTTGAAAAAATCATCCGCTTCGGGCAGGTGTTTCAGCAAAACAGCATGACTTCATCCAACACCCTGTTTGGCGACCTGCCACTGGCTATTGAAATCAGAACTCCCACGCTGCCGATTTGCGAAACCTGGCCGCTGATTGTGCAACTGGATCATGAAAAGGAAGTGACAGGCATGTTTCTCAGCGGTCATCCGCTCGATCATTTCCGCTTTGAACTAAAGCACTACGGCATTACTCCGTTATCAGAATTCAACGAATTCAAAGAAGCTGTGGCGCTTCATCCCAATCCCGGCAGGGTATTTCGCCTGCTCGGGCTGGTGACGGCTGCCGAACATAAAATTTCACGCAAGGGAAACAAGTACGGCTCGTTTGCCATCGAAGATTATTCTGGCAAAACCGACCTGGTGCTTTGGGGTGATGATTATGTACGGTTCACTCCTTTCCTGCAGCAGGGTGCTTCGCTTTTCATCACCGGCTTTTTCAGGCAACGGTATAGTACACCGGAGTATGAATTCAAGGTAAACAGCATTACGATGGCAGAAACCATCAAGCGGAATTTGACAAAGCAACTGAGCATTGACATTCATCCGAAAGATGTATCCACACACCTGCTTGGTTTTATTGAAGACAATATAAAAAAACATCCGGGCCGCTCAACACTGCGATTTACTCTTAATGAACCAAAAGAAAACTTAAAAATCAGTCTGGTTACTTTGGACAGCGGTTTTGAAATGAATGACGAACTGGTTGATTTTCTTGACAGCAACCCGGAAATAGAAGTGCAGGTAACAACTTTGTAATAACGGGCTATAAAAGTAATTTTATAAAATGCAGGTTCCGCAATTTATAAAAGATCAGATACTGAAAGAACTTGAAACACTCACTCCAAATGAGGAGCAAACTTTACTTGGTATCGTGGAAAATTATATCCATAGCAAAGCAGATGAAACCGGGTGGGATAAGCTGCCAAAAGAATGGAAAAGCAGAATTGAAGAAGGTCTGAAACAGGCTGATCAAAAACAATTTATCCTGCATGAGGATGCAATTCTTTACCTGAGAAAGAAATACGGGTTAAATGGCTAAACCGGTTGTCCTCACACCGCTTGCCAAAGAAAATCTTGAGAATGTTACAGATTATTTGTTACGCTAATGGGGAATCGGTGTTCCCGAAAAATTTCTTGCTCTTTACGAAGCCAAAATTTCACTGATAGCCGAATACCCGGAACGTTACCCTGTTATTCACATTGCTTCAGGTTTAAGGAAAGCAGTTTTTGCAAAACATAATACCATCCTTTACCGTGAAAGAGCCGATCGGATTGAAATAATTTGTGTTTTTGATACCCGACAGGATCCCCTCAAAATGGAGCAATTTATTTAATCAGGACTCTTTTGCATGGTTTGATCACAATCATGTCATATTTCTGACAACTTAGTCACATAGCGGTGTCATAAATTCGCAATTAGAAATTTGGGTGTATTTTTGCTCCCCCTTTTAAAAAATAAAACGAAATAATACTATGGCAAAAGAATTCACAGATGGCAATTTTCAAAACGAGGTTTTAAGTTCCGATAAATTAACGGTGGTTGATTTCTGGGCAGAGTGGTGCGGTCCCTGCCGTGCTATCGGGCCCGTAATCGAAGACCTTGCAAGAGAATATAACGGTAAAATCAACGTGGGTAAAGTAAATGTGGATGTTAATCCATCTGTCAGCATGAATTATGGCATTACATCCATCCCTGCCATCCTGTTTTTTAAAAACGGGCAGGTGGTAGATAAACTTGTTGGCGCACAGCCGAAGGGTAATTTTGTAAAAAAGATTGAAGCACACATCGGTTAAAATTCCTGGCTGATATTGAGCCCCCCGTTTCGCTTCTGGTGAAACGGGATTTTTATTTTATAGCGACATGTGGGAACTGATTTTTCAGTTGATTAAAGATCTTTCGTTATAAATACTCCTTTTAAAATAAAATACTGCAGTCCCCGGTACAAACCGTCATTCAGGTATATCCTGTAAAGAATTTCATTTATATTGCCCTGAAATACTTAAACCAGCTGCATGAATACCGAAAACATTCTGCGAGGCCTCGTAGGCATTCTCTTTTTATTTTTTATTTGTTTTTTGCTAAGTAATAACAGAAGAAAAATTAACTGGCGCCTCGTGGGTCTTGGGTTTTTGCTGCAGCTGGTGCTGGCTGTGCTTATCACCAACAACTGGCTATGGATGTCCGATGTATTTTCCTTTATTGCGTCTGTTTTTGTAAAAGTGATAAACCTGGGTAAAAATGGTTCACGGTTTATTTTTGGCAGCCTGGTGGATGATACCCAAAACTGGGGATTCATTTTTGCCGTACAGGCGCTGCCCAATATTATTTTCTTTGCTGCGCTGTCAGCGGTACTTTATTATTTCGGTATTCTGCAAAAAATTGTTTATGCCTTTGCCTGGTTATTATCCAAGATAGGTGTCAGCGGACCTGAAAGCATTTCGGCAGCGGCCAACGTATTTATGGGTCAAACCGAAGCGCCACTGCTGGTAAGACCTTACCTGGAGCGGATGAAAAAAAATGAAATGCTGTGTATAATGGCAGGCGGCATGGCTACAACGGCCGGCAGTGTGCTGGGAGTATATGTCACCATGCTGGGTGGTAATGACCTTGCCGAACAGGCAAAGTATGCCAAACTGCTGCTGATGGCATCGGTGATGGCGGCGCCTGCGGCCATTATTGTATCAAAAATGCTTTTCCCTGATCCTGACCCAGGTGCTGTTTCGACAGAACTGAAAGTTTCAAAAGAAAAAATCGGGTCCAACCTGCTGGATGCAATTTCAAACGGCACCGGAGATGGTTTACGGCTGGCTGTAAATGTAGGTGCCATGTTGATTGCATTCATTGCATTGATAGCTGTATTGAATGGCGCATTGGGCCTGCTGGGGCGGTGGACCACACTGAATGATTTGATAGCAGAAAATACTGCCGGCCGGTTTGATAAGCTTTCGCTGCAATTTTTACTGGGCTATGCTTTTTCACCAGTGGCCTGGCTTATGGGCATCAGCACGCAGGATATTACTCTGTTTGGCCAGTTGCTGGGTGAAAAAACCATCGTAAATGAATTCGTGGCATACCAGTCGCTGGCAGGAATGAAATCAGCCGGGGCCATCGGTGATCCCAAAACACTGGTGATGGCAAGTTTCGCTTTGTGCGGGTTTGCCAATTTTTCCTCTATTGGAATTCAGATTGGCGGCATTGGCGCCCTGGCACCAAACCAGCGGAAAAACCTGACAGAACTGGGCATCAAAGCACTGATCGGCGGTACCATTGCCTGCCTGATGACATCTACGATTGCCGGTGCTCTGTTTGCCGGCTGATAAATTTTATTGCCGGTAAAAATTTTAATTTAAATGGTTGATTTATTGTGCGTATCAGGTAAAACAATTTTTTCTTTTCTGGGTATTATTCTGTAAACTTGTAGCCATAAATCTGAACTGAAAACTTTTTTCTTAACCCAAAACTATACTGCCTTGAAAAAATTTACCTTCCTGGCATTAACGGCAATTCTGTTTTTATCCTTTGGCAATCTGCTTGCTCAACAAAGACCGGTTCAAACCAATATCAATAGTGCATCAAACGGCCGGCTTTATTGTGCCACCATGGAGGCCCTTGAATTTTATTTGCAAAATAATCCTGATGCAAGGGCCTTGGCCGAACAAAACAAAAACCGGTTTGCTCCCGAACCTTCAGCCCAGAACAACAGGACAAATGTTATAGTCAACATTCCAATAGTTTTCCATATTGTGGGCAACTCAACCCGGCTGGCCCAGGTAACTGATGCAGACATATTGTGGCAGTTAAATAAACTGAATGAAGATTTTGCCGGTTCTAATGCCGATAGCACCAACGCATCAAGTTTTTATAATATCAGGTCGTATAACGGGTATAACCAGATCAGGTTTTGCATGGCACAAAGAGACCCGAACAACTTACCTTCTAATGGCATCACCCGCACACCATCATCACTCACCGGCGCCACGCTATGTACGGGTAATAACTACAATATGCTTAAGCATACTGCCCAGGGCGGTATTGATGCCTGGGATCCTACCCGGTATTTCAATGTGTGGGTGGGTGAAGTGGGCAACTGCCTGCTGGGTGTTGCACAGTTTCCCGGTACAGGTAGTTTGAGTGAATTTGGCGTTGTCATTGCATTTGAAGGATTCAGCAATAACCCGGCTTATGTTGATCCAAATTATGCATTGGGACGTACAGTTGTGCATGAAGTTGGTCACTGCTTTGGTTTGTATCACATCTGGGGTGATGAGGGTGGATGTACTAATTCCGATTTCCGCCAGCTCACCGGCACATGCATATTGCCTGCGTCTTTGGCCGGCACTACCACTGACCAATCAATTGGTGATACTCCCAACCAGGCCGGCGCAACTACCAACTGCCCGAGTGGTGTAGTAACCGATGCCTGTGCTACAACATCACCGGGAAAAAATTACCAGAACTATATGGATTATACATTGGATGCCTGTTATTCCATGTTCACTTTAAAACAAACGGACAGGATGCAATATGTACTTGATAACTGTCTCGCTTCACTGAAAACTTCAAATGGATGCATACCGCCGGTATTATCGCCGGACAATGCAAGCATATCTGCCATCGTTACCCCATCAGCTAATTTTGTAACCTGTGATCCTACAATTCCACTGACCGTAACACTTCGGAATACTGGTTCCAATACACTGACATCCGTTACAATCACTGTAACCCGCAATGGCACTACAGTAGAAACCCGGAATGTCAGCGGCCTTAGTCTTGCTTCTTTGGCCACAACCAATATTACTTTGAATGCTGTTCCTCTGGTATTGGGAGTTGATGCCATACAGGTTTGTACTTCTTTACCCAACGGTAATCCTGATTCTGATCCGACTGATGACTGCAGAACGGTGAATGGCACAAGGGGCGCAGGTACGCCATTGCCATTGGTTGAAGGGTTTGAAAGTACCACCTTCCCGCCCACAGGATGGCAACGTATTAATCCTGATGGAGGCATCACCTGGCAGCGGAATACTATTGGCTTAATGCATGGCGGTATTGCCGATGCATTCGTGAACCACTGGGCCTATGCTACTAATGGAGCTACTGACGACCTGATAACGCCGGCATATGCTGTTGGTACAGCCGATTCAATGTGGGTAAGTTTCTGGGGCGCATACAAAGGGTATCCCGGGTTCCCCTTCGATGAACTGCAGGTAGCCGTTTCCACTAACTGCGGGGGAAGTTTTACAACAGTTTATAATGTGAGAAATGATACGGTGTTTGCAGTGCCTCCAGTAACCACCACGGCAAACTGGACAACTTCGAATATCAACCAGTGGATAAAGAGATCACTGGATATTTCTCAATTCATTCCGGCGGGCAATGTGCAGGTTCGTTTCCGTACGGTGAACCGTTTTGGAAATAATTTCTTCCTTGACGACATCAATATTGACAAGAAAATATTCCCCAACAATGATGCTGGCGTTATAGCTGTCAACAAGCCGCTGCCCAGAGTGTGTGCCAACAGCGGCGCTCCCGAAGTGGTGATTAAGAATTATGGTAAAATTGTCCTTACATCGGTGAAGATAAATTACCAGATTGATGGCGGAGCGGTTACTACTTTCAACTGGACCGGCAGTCTTGCCAGAAACCAGGTGGAAACCGTAACCTTGCCGGTTGCCAATTTTGGAGCTACCGGTAATCACTCAATCAATGTATATACTTCGCAGCCAAACAACGTGGCCGATGAAGACCCGACAAATGACGGTTTGGTGAAAGCCTTTGCCACCTTCCAGATTTATGCGCTGCCCGGTAGTGTGACGGAAGACTTCACCAGTTCAACTTTCCCGCCGGTAAACTGGACAATATTTAACCCCAATGCTGACCTCACCTGGCAGCGCAATAGTTCTATAGGAAGAAACAGCCCGGGTTCGGCATGGTTCAATGATTATATCAACACCAATGTTGACCGGTTTGATGACCTGACAACACCCAACTACAGCTACTCAGCCATTGATTCCATTTTCCTCACATTTCATGTGGCCCACAGAACAAGGACACTGCCGGGTTCAACAGGCGCAAGACTGGATACGCTGCACGTACTGCTTTCAAGAGACTGTGGCAATACGTTTACCACCGTATATAAAAAATATGGTGAAGAACTGCAAACGGTAAATGATCCCAACTTCCAGGGCTCCTTGCTGAGCTTTACACCCAACAGCAATCAATGGCGCAGAGACTCCATCAATCTAGGTCGTTGGCTGAAGGCAAGTGAGCCGATGGTGCTGTTAGCCTTCAGGGTAAGCGGCAATATTGAAAATAACCTCTACCTTGATGATATCAACCTGAGAACACAGGTATTGCCCGAGCGGCTCAAGAACGATGGTTACCTGGTGCTGCCCAATCCGTTCAGAAACACATTTGGCGTATGGCATTACCAGGTGCCCACATCGCTGCGGTATATTAATGTGTTTAACTCGGCGGGTCAGCTGGTGTGGAGTAAAAAATATCCCGGCGGCGGTGATAAATTTATCCAGATTGATTTGAGCGGCCGGGCCGCAGGCACTTATACTGTGAATCTCGGTTACGATGATAGCAACCGGAATGTAAACGTGCAGGTAGTTAAGTACTGAGAAATCAATTTCCACATGATAACAACCCCGGTTTTTACACCGGGGTTATTTTTTGCTACCTACCTTTGCAAAAATTTGTAAAGATGACAACTGCATTTGCTGTAAATGGTTTGAGTGGTATCAGTAAAGAACTTGAGCTGGTTAAGGAAAAAGTGTACAATGGCGAACGGGTAACTGATGAAGAAGGCTTGCTGCTTTTTGAAAAAGCTTCCCTCCCCTTTCTTGGCTCACTGGCCAACCATATCCGGGAAAAAAAACATGGTGATGTAACTTACTTCAACCGGAATTTTCATATTGAACCCACCAATGTGTGTGTGTTTGCCTGTGATTTCTGCAGCTACAGCCGCCTCTATGCTCATCGTGAACAGGGTTGGGAGCTTAGCGCTGAACAGATGCTGCACATGGTGCAGAAATACGACGGGCAACCCATTACCGAAGTACATATTGTAGGTGGTGTACACCCCAAACTAAACCTGGAGTTTTTTGCCGATGTGCTGAGGCGGATAAAAAAACACAGGCCTTCGCTGCACATAAAAGCATTTACAGCCGTAGAGCTCGATTATATGTTTCGCAAAGCAAAAATGACCAATGAAGAAGGATTGCTTTACCTGAAAAATGCAGGACTTGATTCACTGCCCGGTGGCGGCGCCGAAATTTTTCACCCGGAAATAAGGGAAAAAATCTGTGCCGATAAAGTGAGTACGGAAGGCTGGCTGGCTATTCATGAAACGGCTCACCGCCTTGGGATGCACAGCAATGCTACTATGCTCTACGGCCATATTGAAAATTATTTTCACCGTATTGACCATATGAGCCGGCTGCGCAGCCTGCAGGATAAAACCGGTGGCTTTAATACTTTTATCCCGCTCAAATTCCGAAACAAAGACAATGACATGAGCCATGTACCGGAAAGCAGCATTGTAGAAGACATGAAGATGTATGCCGTTGCCAGGATATATTTGGACAATTTTGCGCACCTGAAAGCCTACTGGCCCATGCTGGGCAGGCACAATGCACAGCTATCGCTGGCTTTTGGCGTAAACGATATTGACGGCACCATTGATGATACTACAAAAATTTACAGTATGGCGGGAGCTGAAGAGCAAAACCCTTCTATGACCACAGAAGAAATTGTAGCGCTGATAAAACAGGTAAAACGCCGCCCGGTGGAAAGAGATACGCTGTATAATGAGGTAAAAGATTATTCAGATGCTGAACAGGAAAAACCATTTGCGAAATCGGGATTGAACTGACACGATCATCAATCACTCCTACTAATCAATCATTGCCCTTAACATTCCGGCAGGCTCAACGGTACATTTACGGCCAGTCCGCCTTCAGCAGTTTCCTTATATTTATTGTCCATATCCCTTGCCGTGTCCCACATGGTTTTTATTACGCCATCCAGCGATACTTTGGCGAAGTCGGGACTGCTTTGCAAAGCAAGTTGTGATGCAGTAATTGCTTTTATGGCCCCCATGGTATTCCGCTCGATGCAGGGCACCTGAACCAGCCCGCCTACCGGATCGCAGGTAAGGCCAAGATGATGCTCCATGGCAATTTCAGCAGCCATCATTGCCTGGCGTTGCGTGCCCCCCATGCACTCCGTTAGTGCTGCTGCTGCCATGGATGAACTAACACCTATTTCAGCCTGGCAGCCACCCATGGCAGCAGATATAGTAGCCCCTTTTTTAAATATGCTTCCTATTTCAGAAGCTGTCAGTAAAAACTGGTTCACTTTATCTCCAATATCCTGACCAGCAGAGAGGCAGAAAACAACATAATACTGAAGCACAGCTGGTATTACTCCGGCCGCACCGTTTGTTGGTGCTGTCACTACCCTGCCAAAAGATGCGTTTTCTTCATTTACTGCTAAGGCAAAACAACTGACCCAGTCGAGTATGTATTTAAAATCATTGCCGCCAAGGTGAATGGCATTAACCCAATCATCATAATCAATGTAGCTTCTGCCTGCAAGCAGTTTTTTATTCAAATCTGCGGCCCGGCGTTTTACATCCAGTCCGCCCGGCAACATACCCGCAGTGTGGCATCCTCTGTAGATGCATTCCTTCATCACCTGCCAGATTTTTTTCAATCCCTGTTTGGTTTCGGCTTCCGGCCGCCAGGCATTTTCATTTTCCAGTACTATTTCAGAAACAGATAATCCGGTTTTCATACACCAGTGCAGCAGGTCTTCGGCAGTATTGATGGGAAAAGGCAGCAGAACCGATTGTGATATACCATTTGCTTCTCCTTCTTTTACCACGAATCCGCCACCAATGGAATAATAAGTTTCTGCTATGGAATCTCCCTGCCTGAACTCTGCAAGAAAGGTAACGGCATTAGGATGGTAAGGCAGCGATTCGGTAATAAGAAACTCAATATCATCAGAAGGATAAAACACGGCTTCATGCACACCACCGAGCACCAGTTCTTTCAGTGCAGCAATATCTGCAATCTTTGAATGAATATGATGCACATCAAATGTCACCGGGTCTTCGCCACTCAGTCCCAGCTGAATGGCAATATCAGTGCCGTGGCCTTTGCCTGTTTTGGCCAGGCTGCCATAAAGCATCACTTTTACAGCTGCCACATCGTGTAGCCGGCCGGAGCTTTTTAAGGATTGTACAAAGCGCTGGGCAGCACGCCATGGCCCCAGCGTGTGTGAACTGGAAGGCCCCACTCCGATTTTAAAAATATCAAACACTGAAATGGCTTCGTGTGGCAAGATGATAAGATTAAGGTTGAGGTTGCGCTTCGGAGCGGGCAATTAATTCCCGGTAACGTTGCTCATTTCTCTCCCATTTTACTTTTACTGAAAACACCGAAATAAAAACTACTATCAGCAGGATGCCAACAAGGAGAACTATTATCAACGACTTTATGGATGGGTAGGCATTCAGCACCATGATTGCCCTTTTGTACCATCCTGAAATCAGGGTAACAAAAATTGCCATTGCAAACAATACGCCTGCCGGCAAACCAATGGCCAGTTGCCTGAAAAATCTTTTTTGCCTGTCGCGGTTGTCTTTCCAGTATTGTAAAAATCGCTGTTCTTCTTCCGTAAGCATACACAAAATTACTGAGGGTAATGTGCAAGTTGCCAAACCGGGCAAAATAATTATCTTGTAGCGGATAAAATCATTTTCCTTGAAGTTGTCCCCGATCTTGGCCCGTTACCTTTTTCAGCACAGGCGTCTTCACCTTGCTGGTATCGGCATATTTCTGGTTGAGGAAACAGCAATTTTGCCCGAAGAATCCGGTAAAAACCAGAAAGGCTTGCCGCAGGTAAAAATAAAATTCGAAGAAGATGTGTCTATAAAACAGAATGATGAGTTGGTAGCCTTTGTTGCAAAAGAGTCCGGCAAAATGAAAAGCCTTGCCGCCGCCGATCTGGATTCGCACCTGGAGCTGGCCCGCCAGTTTTTGAATATCGGCAAACCATTTTTACTGGAAGGAATCGGTACGCTTTCGAAAAATAAAAACGGCCGCCTCGACTTTGTACAGGGTTATCCGGTTTCCGAAAAATCAAAAGAACCCGCTCAAAACGAAGTGGATTATACTTCCACTACCGAGGATTCATTTACCGATTACGAAGAAATGTTTTCGCCCAAAAAACCACCCAAACCAGCTGTCAAAAGAATTGCAGCCTGGTTGATTGGCATAGTAAGTATCGGGCTGGCTGTTTGGGGTGGGTACCTGGTTTATTCAAAAACAAAATCGCCGAAGAACAACACTACAAACCCGCAGAACCAGCAACAAAGGTCTGACCCGCCTAAAAAAGATACGCTAATTCAAAAAACACAACCAGTAGCTGATAGTCCTGTTTCCCATGCAGGCACTTTCCGGTTTGTGATTGAACTTGCCAATAAACACAGGGCATTAAAAAGGTTCAATGACCTTAAAAGTTATGGGCTTGACATTAAAATGGACACCCGGGATTCAGTCACTTTCAAATTATATTTTCTGTTACCCGCCCTGCCTGCCGATACTGCCCGAATCCGCGATTCGCTGATAATTCGGTATGGACGGAAAGGCGCTGGCTATGTAGAACAGGCAGTACGGTTTTAAAAAAAATGGCAAAAACTATTGCTTTCCCAAAATATTCTGCTTAACATTGCTTCCTCTTTTGAAAAACCTCCGCAACCTTTCCATTATTTTCCGCCATTAGCGCTTTAATCCTTTTTACCGTCACCCCATTATTCTTTATCCGTAAATCCTTGAAACAGGACCTGATTAGTAAATAACTGCATTATGAAAATTGCGCAGCACTTTCGTGCATACCTCGATGCACACCAAAGCCTGCAACTGCCGCTGCTTGGCAGGTTTAACATAGTAGGCCATGCGGGGGAATTATTTGAAAACGGGGTTCCAAAAAAATGGATTCAATTTATTGCCAATAAAGATGAGACTGCCGAACCCGGCTTCATTCAATACATGTCGCAGGCTATGAAAGTGGAAACCTGCATTGCCGAATCGGACCTGAACTGCTTTTGTCAAACCACCCGTGAAATGCTGATACAGGGTTTTGAAGCCGAAATACCCGGTATTGGTTTTTTACATTTCGAAACCGGCGACCGGTTACAGTTTTCCGTAAAAAGTATTTACAAAAACGCCATGCAGAAATTACCGAAGCGAAACCCGGCATTTATTTCTTCCTTCTGGCTTTAAGGTTTGCTTGCTATACGAACACCAGGCTGCTGCAGTTTGTGGCAGCCTTTTTTAGTGTTATTCTATCAATGTTGCAAAAATTATATTACCAGTAAACAGATAAATATAAAATCAGAAAAGGCTTTACTTCCAGACAACCACCCGGTATGCCGACCCTGATTCAACCGGGAGTGTAAAAGGAATGAAGTAAGCCATGTATAAAAAGAAAAGGCTGTCTTTGCAGGCAGCCATTCCAGGCACCGGGAGGTACCGAGCGGATTCAAACCGCTGTAGGAGGTTTTGCAGACCTCTGCCTCGTCTCTCGGCCACGGTACCTTATTCACCCGCAAACAATCACAATAAAACTTTAGTTTTGAAAGCGGGATGGCGACAAAAGTAAGGCATTTCCTTAAAAGATTATAATCCACAGTTATGGCAAAAATTGCCGAATCAGAAATGATATTAAATGCAAGAGGTGCAATTTATCACCTGAATCTGCGGCCTGATGAAATTGCCCATCGCATTTTACTCGTCGGCGATCCAGACAGGGTAAAAGAAATAAGCAAACATTTTGACAGCATTGAATACAAAGGCCAGTACAGGGAATTTATTACCCACACAGGTTATGTGGGTAAAAAAAGACTGTCAGTAGTTTCTACAGGTATTGGCACCGATAATATTGACATTGCGCTAAATGAACTGGATGCGCTTGTGAATATTGATTTTGCAACCAGAACCATAAAACCCGTTAACACCTCTCTTAATCTTATTCGTATAGGTACATCGGGGGCCTTACAACCTGATATACCGGTTGACAGCTTCATTGCCTCCACGCACGGACTTGGTATTGACAACCTGCTAAACTTTTACCGCCACGAACAAAATGAAGAAGAAAAACAACTGCTGCATTCATTTGTTACCAGCACGCAACTTCACAGCCGGTTGGGTCATCCCTGCATTGCAGGTGCAAGCGCCTCGCTGATTAAGCATTTTGTAAAAGATTTTTACCAGGGCATCACCGTCACCTGCCCGGGTTTTTATGGTCCGCAGGGTCGCATTCTTCGTCTCGGCCTTGGCAATCCTGAATTGATTGAACGGCTCAGCCAGTTCCGTTTCGGTCAACACAGGATTACTAACTTTGAAATGGAAACTTCGGCAATTTATGGACTCGGAAAGCTGCTTGGTCACAACTGCCTTTCGCTGAATGCCGTAATTGCCAACAGGGTGAGAAAGGAATTTTCAAAAAACGGGAAAGCGGCAGTAGAAAGCCTGATAGTAAAAGCGTTGGAAATTATTTCTCAAAATGTATAGAAAGTAAAATGAAAATTGAATTTCAAAAATACCAGGGTACTGGAAACGACTTTATCATACTTGACAACCGTGACCGGAAATATGAGGGCCTTAGCAATAAGCAGGTTAAGCTGCTCTGCGATCGCCGCTTTGGTATTGGCGCCGATGGGCTGATGATACTTATTGAGCATCCGGACTGGGATTTTGAAATGGTTTATTTTAATGCCGATGGCAAAAAAGGAAGCCTTTGCGGCAATGGCAGCCGATGCATGATAAAATTTGCCCGGGGCCTGGGGTATAAAAAAGATATTTTCCGGTTTCTAGCAGCCGATGGCGGGCATGAAGGGAAAACAGATACAAGCGGAACCGTTTCGCTGAAAATGAATGATGTTGCCAGCATAAAAGCGCATCATAGTGATTTTATTCTTGATACCGGTTCACCACACTACGTAAAGTTTGTTCCGGATTTGAAAGATTATGACGTAGTGAAAAGAGGACGGGAGATCCGATACAGCCGCGAATTCGAAAAAGAAGGCATCAATGTAAATTTTATTGAGCAGCTGGATGAGCCGGATAAGATTTTTGTAAGAACCTATGAACGCGGTGTAGAAAACGAAACCCTGAGCTGCGGTACCGGGGTGACGGCGGCAGCCCTTGTTTGCTTTCATAATGAAAATGGATTTAACGGCGTGGAGGTAAAAACACCGGGAGGTAAACTGACGGTAGAATATGACCGCATGGAAAACGGCAGCTTTACCAATATCTGGCTCAGCGGCCCGGCCGAAAAAGTATTTGAAGGAGCGATTGAAATTTAACCCTGTCACTGATTTTTTTTCCCCCCCAAAAAAAAACTGATGAGCAAGTTTAATATCCGTGTATATGGCATACTGGTAAATGAAAAAAAACAGGTGCTGGTAGCCGACGAGTATATCCGCGGGGGCCTTTATACCAAGTTTCCCGGCGGCGGCCTTGAATTTGGCGAAGGCACCCGCGACTGCCTGAAGCGGGAGCTGAAAGAAGAACTGGGCATCGAAACTGAAATAGGCAATCATATTTACACCACCGATTTTTTCCAGATGTCGGCCTTCCGGCCCGATCAGCAGATAATTTCCATTTATTATTTCGCAAAACAACTGGAATCGCTGAAAGTGCCGCTGCGCAGCAAGCCCTTTGATTTCGATGAAAGGCAGATGGAGATTTACCACAAAACCGGCGAAACAGAAGCCTTTCGCCTTATTGACCGGGATGATTTTTCGGAAGAAACGGTGACACTACCCATTGATAAGATTGTGGCCAGGATGGTGAAGAATGGATTGTTAAATGGCTGAATGGTTAAAAGGTTGCAAGATTGAATTATTAAGTGGATAAGATGCATTATCTGAATTATAAGTTCCCAATGAATAAACAACACGCAACCCTTCCAATTATTCATCTAACCATTTAACCATTTGGCCATTTAGCCATCAAGCCATCGAACCATCATCCCATCGCCGCCTTCTTCATTTCAGCCGCCTTTTCATGCCCGAGGTATTTTTCAATCCGGTAATGAACAAGATAAATAACCGGTGTGAGAAGAATTGCCACGCTGAATTTATAAATATAGTTTACAATACCGATAGCTATTACCTGGTTTAGTGGCCAGGCCGAGCCCTGGTTGGGAACCCATTTGGGGTAAAAATAAAAAGCAATAACAAGCACCACGAAGCTGTCAATAAACTGCGAAACCAGCGTAGAGCCGGTGGCCCGCAGCCAGATATGCTTCTCTCCCGTTCTTCGTTTTATCCGGTGAAACACCAGCACATCTACAAGCTGCCCTATAAGAAATGCAGTCATGGAAGCGATGATGATACCGAGTCCCTGTCCAAAGATGCCGTTATAGGCTGCACTCATATTTTCTATGCCGGCGCTTTGCTTGCTGGTAATCCACCAGCTGTTGGGCGTGGTATTCATGGCGCCGAACAGCATGATAAAACTGTAGCAGATGAGGCCCGCCGCCAGCCAGCTTACAAACCTCACTCCTCTTCTTCCGTAATATTCATTGATTATATCCGTCATTACAAACACCACCGGCCACAGCAGCACACCACAGGTAAGATTGAATGAATAGGTATCGCCAAGCAGCCGGATGTTAACTGGCTTCCAGCCCAGGGTTTCTTCCAGCGAAAAAATTTTTACACCCATAAACTCCGCCACCATGGCATTGGCTATTAAAAACCCCGAAAGAACAATAAACAGACGGGTTGATTTATCGCGGAGAATAGTATGAATCATGTTCAGTAATTGTCAATGTTTATCAGCAGCAGAAAGACCAGTTGAAGCATTAAAAATAAAATATTCATCACAATCAGCCATGCCGGCACTACGGAAAGACTTTTTCTTTTTACCCAAAAAACAAAAAGATAAATGATGTTAACAGCAGGATTAAATATCACACTCAGCACCCAGCCGCTGATGATGATGAATGCTGCCACATCCTGGTTGTGCAGCCAGCTGGTTACCCGCAATACAAAGGAAGCAAGAAAGGCAAGATTGCAGATGAAAGCTACTCTTGATAAAAACAGAAGCCAGCGCATAGGTTCAGAAGTCAGGAGTCAGCCCCGAACGTCAGGAGGCTGAAGTCAGAAACTCGAAGATAAGGAAGAAGGAAAAGAATACAGAACAAGGAACAGGGAAGAAAGAATGAAGAACGTAATGCAAACCAGAAACAGACAATCAGCATCCGGAAACTCCGGAAAATAACTTTATTTTGTCCACCTCAATATATGGCAATATGAAAAGTAAATGGATAAAACTGCTGCTTCCGCATGCAATAGCTGTACTTGTATTTTTAGTTGTGGCTTTAATTTATTGTCGCCCGGCCCTGGAAGGCAAAGTGGTAAACCAGCATGATATCACCCACTGGAAAGGCTCCATTCAGCAATCAGTAGAATATGCCAAAACACATGATGGCGTTTACCCTCTCTGGACAAACAGCCTGTTCAGCGGCATGCCCGCATTCCAGATTGGGTACACATCCAATAATAAAATACCCTGGACTGCGCATACAATTTTTACATTCGGTTTACCCAAACCTATCCAGTTCTTTTTTCTTGCATCACTATGCTTTTATTTTTTATGCGTGGTGCTTGGTGTTCGCACCGTTTTCGGCATACTTGGCTCCCTGGCGTTTGCTTATGCCACTTACAACCCGGTCATTATTTCGGTGGGGCACGATACCAAAATGCTTTCCATTGCTTATATGCCCGCCCTGCTGGCTTCGCTATTGCTTATTTATGAAAAAAAATACTGGCCTGGTGCCGGGCTCACTGCCTTGTTTACTTCTGTGCTCATTTCCATGAACCACCCGCAGATTGCCTACTATCTTTTTCTCGCTGTCGCCATCATGACGATTTTTTATACCGTACGCTGGATAAAAAACAAGGAGTGGCGTCATTTCGCATTAACAGCCGGTTTTACAATAGCCGCCGCTATCACAGGTGTGCTTACCAATGCAGTTGCCCTGCTTTCAACTTACGAATACCAGAAAGAAACCATCCGCGGTGGCGGTTCACAACTGAGAGATACGACAGCCAAAAATGAAAACGCCAAAACCGGCTTGACCAAAGACTATGCACTCAGCTACAGCATGAACATTGCCGAACCTTTTGTAATGATGGTGCCGCGTATGTTTGGCGGCAGCAGCAGTTATGAAGAAGTGGACCAGGAAAAATCCAAAGCAATAGAAGCATTGAGAACCTTACCCCAGGAATTGCAGCAACAGCTTCCGCTCTCATACTATTGGGGCGGAATGACCAAATATGGCGAAGTGGGCACTTCAGGCCCCCCCTACGTCGGCGCCATTATCTGCATGCTTGCCCTGATCGGTTTTTTTGTGCTGGATAATAAACACAAATGGTGGATGCTTGTTACTGTGGCGCTTACCATCGTCATGTCGTGGGGGCATTATTTCGAATCCTTCAATGGACTTTTATACAAATACCTGCCCATGTACAACAAGTTCAGGGCGCCTTCCATGATACTGGTAATACCCCAGATGCTCCTGCCTTTGCTGGCAGTGCTCGGGATAAATAAGATAGCAACTGCACAGGATAAGAAATCACTTTCTCCTTTGTTTAAAAAAGGAATGATTGCAACGGCAGCCGTGTTTGCCCTGTTGTTTGTGCTTTATATCATGTCCGATTTTCTGAGCGGAACAGATAAAGAAATATTGAAGCAGGTAAGGGAAGCCAATAACCCGCAATTGCTGCAGGCGGTCAACAGCTTTTTTGAAGGGCTGAAAGAAGACCGCAAAGGCCTGATGATGGGCGATATTCTCCGTTCATTTGGTTTTATTGCCGCTGCCGCCATCATGCTGTTCCTTGCGCTGCGAAACACGATGAAACCGCTGGCGCTCGGCATTGGCCTGTGCCTATTTGCCCTGATTGATGTGATGACGATAGATGTAAAGTACCTGAACAGCGACAGCTACGTGGATAAGACTGAGAACGAAGCGGCCTTTGTAAAAACACAAAAGGATGATGAAATACTGAGAGACACATCCTTTTACCGGGTGATGAACCTTTCGGGCGGGGCATTCAGCGAAAACATCACTTCTTACTATCATAATTCAGTTGGTGGTTATCACCCGGCCAAGATTGCCATTTACCAGGACCTGATTGAAAGAAAAATAACGCCTGAACTGCAGGCAGCGGCGCAGGCGCTGCAAACCGGTGCTGCCGGCCTTGCATCGGCAAACATTCCCGTGATGAATATGCTGAACGCAAAATATTTTATTCAGAAGGACCGTAATTATCAAACCGTCAACTACTGGAAAAATGATGGCGCTCTTGGCAACTGCTGGCTGGTGAAAGGAATACGGTATGTAAAAGATGCCCATGAAGAAATGGAGGCTCTGGGTGGTTTCAATCCCAGGGATACGGCCATTGTGCTGGAGGCGTTTAAATCATCCATTCCTTCGTTACCCGCTTTCGACAGCGCTGCTGATATTTCTTTGGTAAAAAATGACAATGATGTGGTGATCTACAGGTTCAATGCAGCGGCCGGCCAGTTTGCCGTGTTCAGCGAAGTGTATTATAAAAGCGGCTGGAAGGCATACATTGACGGAAAAGAAGCGCCGATAGTGAAAGTAAATTATGTACTGCGTGGTCTTGCCATACCTGCGGGCCGCCATGAAATAAAATTTGAATTCAAACCGCAGGGATATTACACAGGCAAAAAATTGACATCCATCTTTTCCATTGTGCTTTTGGTAATGCTGGCGGCCGGCATTTTACTGGAATGGCGGAGCCGTAAACAAGCGGCGATGGCCAACCTATCCAGATGAATGGTACAAACCGATTTGAGGATAATTCAAAAAATTCCGAAAAAAATGTAACACAACGGACTCGAAGAAGGCACAACGGACACAAAGCTAATCTTTGCAAATCATAAAATATTTATATGACTGATGAAGAAATAATTAAAATAATCCTTGATGAGGCATTTTATATTCACAAAACTATAGGGCCGGGTATGCTGGAAAATGTTTATAAACCTGCCTTGCGTATCGTTTGAGAAAAAGAGGCTTGTATGTAGAAACAGAAAAACCTGTCCCGGTAATTTTTGAAGAAGTTAAAATGAATTGCGGTTATCGGGCGGATCTCGTAATTGAGAGGATTGTGATTGTTGATACAAAAACAATTGAAGGGATCGGTTTAATTCAGATTTCACAGCTTTTAACTTATCTCCGGTTTCTGAACCTGCGGAAAGGATTAATTCTGAACTTCAATACTGTAAAACTGAAAGATGGTATAAAAAGAGTGATTAATGGTTTTGAGCTGGGAAGAATTTATGTGGAAGAATAATTACTGCCAGGAAGAAAGCCATAAACATGATAAACCCGTTGTGTCCTTCGTGGTTCTTAGTGTTCTTCGTGTTACAAAAAATTACAGAATATTGAAATGCTTTAGCCGGTCCTGATTGCATATTTTATGTTTATTTTGCCTGCATGAATGCTCCGGCCATCAGCGTTGTTCTTCCTGCATACAACTGCGAAGCTTATCTCGGCAAAGCCATCCGGAGTGAGCTGGAGCAAACCTTTTCAGATTTCGAACTCATCATCATCAACGACGGCAGCACCGATAACACGGAGTTTGTCATTTTATCTTTTCCTGACCCCAGGATCGTTTACCTGAAAAATCCGGCTAACAGAGGATTAATATATACCCTCAACCGGGGTATTGAAGTGGCACAGGGCAACTACATTGCCCGCATGGATGCAGATGATATCTGCCTGCCCGAAAGACTGGAGAAACAAAAGGAATTTCTCGATAAACACCCGGATATTGCTGCAGTAGCCACTACAATAGATTACATAAATGAAAAAGAAAATAAAACAGGCAGCTGGGAACTGGACAGGGAAATAATCAGCCCGGAACAAATCAGGCGAAAGATGCCTTTTGAAAACTGCATTGCTCATCCTACGGTAATGATACGCTCAGAAATACTGAAAGCTTTTAAATACAAATCGTACCAGGAAAATATTGAGGATTACGACCTGTGGCTGCGGCTTCTCAACCGGGGTTATGCCATTGCCAAAATCAATGAACCCCTTTTGCTGTACCGGTTGCACGGCAGCTCTGTCACCAGCGTTCATCTGAAGAAAAAAAATTTTTACTTCAAACACCTGAACATGAAACGGAAATTGCTGTGGCATGAAACACTGTCGGGACACCTGGCGGGCTATTTATTTTTGATAAAGTTTGCAGCAATCACTGACCTGGTGAAGGGTATCGTAAAATTTTTAAAAAATCTCTTTACCCGCTGAATGTACCGCCTGTATATCATAAAAAGAACAATTGAAGATATAATCATTTCTCCTTTTATTTTCATTGGAAGAATGATTGCCCGCTTCAGGCCGATGAAACGGGAATACAGGGTGTTTTTCTTTTTCCCTTTTTACCATACCGGCGGCGCCGAAAAAGTACATGCACAGATTGCAGCAGCCACGGGCGGGGACGACTGCATCATTTTCTTTACCCGGAAATCAGCTGACAGGCGGTTTTGGAATGATTTTAAAAACAGCGGGTGTGAAATCAGGGACATTTCAAAGTTTTGCGATAATAAATGGCTTTACTTTCTCAATCTTTTTTACCGGGGTATTGTCACCGGTTATATCAACAGGCAAAAGCTACGGCCGGTTGTATTCAACGGGCAGTGCAACTTTGGATATAAGATAAGCCCCTGGGTAAAAAAATCTATTGATCAAATAGAACTAATTCATTCATTAAACAGCTTCTCCTATATCCGCATTCCCTATCTCCCTTTTATCAAAAACACTGTTATGATAAGCCGGAAGCGAATTGAAGATCACAAGGAATTATATAGGCGTTTTAATATCCCAATTGAACTTGCTGACAGGATAATTTATATATGTAATGCAATTCCTCTTCCCTCAGCAAAAAAGCAAAGACCGTTTTCGCCGTTCAGGGTTTTATATTCGGGCAGGCCGGGTCCTGAGAAAAGGATTAATCTTGTAACAGAAATGGCAAAAGAATTAAATACTGTAAATAAAGACATACAATTTGAAATACTAGGTAATATGCAAGGCTTATTGAATGAAAATAAATTTTCATTCATAAAATTTCACGGGAACATAGACGAAAATGAAAAAATTAACACTATTTACGCAAATGTCCATGTTCTCCTGATCACATCAATCACAGAAGGTTTCCCCATGGTTATTATAGAAGCAATGGCTAATGGTTGTGCAATAATGTCAACGGCTGTAGGTGATATACCTTATCATATAACGAATAATGAGAATGGATTTTTATTCAGTTCGATTGAAAATGAATTAATGATCATTAATGAAGGATGTAAAAAGATCCTTCAATTAAAGAATGATCCTGAACAATGGAAAATAATGTCTGAAAATAATATTGCCTACGCATCTGAACATTTCGGCATTCAGAAGTTTAATGCTGCATACAGAGCTTTGTTTAAAA
>Ga0137829_10475944_pt1 | contig 82839 bp, 73 predicted proteins | sample OV2TP2_FD_97737 | JGI IMG/M metagenome (GOLD analysis project Ga0137829, IMG submission 97737) | reverse complement strand
CAGTCGAAATTTTCTTTCATGATAAAAGCAACCACGGCACCGGTAAGGCCAATGCCTGCTACAAACGATGTGGCAATTCCCCTTTTTTCTTTTGGAATCAATTCTGAAACCAGCGTGATGCCGGCGCCAAGTTCACCTGCAAGACCCAACCCTGCAATGAACCGTATCATCTTAAACTGGTCTGTATTCTGCACAAAGCCGTTGGCAGTATTGGCCAGCGAATAGAGAATGATAGAGCCAAACAGAACACTCAGCCTTCCCTTTTTATCACCCATCACACCCCAGATAATGCCGCCCAGCAGCAGCCCCGCCATCTGCCACATGATGATGCCTTCGCCTTCCGTAAGAATCTGGATATCGTTTAAGCCCAGCGCTTTGAGACTGGGTACCCGGGTAATGCTGAACAGCAGCAAATCGTAAATGTCAACAAAATAACCTAATGCGGCAACGATAACGGGAAAAGATAAAACGCCGTATTGTTTTCTTTCCATGGTCAAGAATTAGAAATTTCCGTTTCCTCATCCGGGTGCGACTTTCTGAAAAACAGCTTATACAAAACAGGTAAGGTGGTTACCAAAATGATGACAATAGTGATCGGCTCGATATACTCCTGCAGGCTGAAGCCAAATTTTCGCTGCACCCAGCTGTTCAGGTAATACCCTCCCAGCATCATGGACGATACCCAGGTAACACTGCCAATAATATTGTAAAAAACGAAATGCGCATAGTTCATCCTTACAATGCCCGCAACAATAGGAGCAAACGTGCGGATGATGGGAAGAAATTTGGCAAGAAAAATGGTACCCTTGCCGTATTTGTCATAAAAATTTTTTGCCCGGATAAGATGCTTTTTCCTGAATAGCCAGGTTTCTTTTCTTTCATACAGCAGCGGCCCGGCTTTTTTGCCAAACCAGTATCCCACCACATTACCCAAAACAGAGGCTATCATTACCAGCAAAATGATAATCATCCATTGATAAACCGGCACCGATTCATTTTCTGAAAGGCTTGTATTAAACAACTCGCTGGCCAGATTATTCATATACACACCTGCCGCAAATAGTAAGGAATCTCCCGGAAAGAAAAAGCCGACGAAGAGTCCCGTTTCGGCAAACACCACCAGTAAAAGGATATAAAACCCGCCATAATTAATTATCCAGTTGATAAACCGGTCAATAAAACCTCCCTGCAGTAAATAGATATCCAGAACCATATTTATCATGTGCCTGCTTTTAAATTTTTATTATCCGGCAAAGACATCCTTTTTTTCCCGGAAATAAAGCATGTGCTTGTTAATTTCCATACACAACAACCTGGCATAGCTACCCAATGGAATTTCTTTCTGCCAATGAGGCTGTAAAAGCCTACGCCAGTAAAAATCCTTTCACCGGTAATTTTAACTTGCCGGGGCTGCTTCAGGATACTACAGATGCCTCCGCTTCCAGTTTTCCCATCGATTTTGCAATCAGGGTAGCCACAGTACAGTCGCTGGTTACATTGGCTGTGGTGCGTACCATATCCAGCGGTCTGTCCACAGCAAATATAAGCGCCAGGCCGGCTTCAGGAATGCCGGCCTGTGCAAGCACTATCACCAGCATCACCATACCGGCACTTGGCACAGCTGCCGAACCGATAGAGGCCAGCGTGGCTGTAATAATGATTCCCAGTTGAGCTGTTAATCCCAATTCCATTCCAAATGTCTGGGCAATGAACACCGCCGCTACCGCCTGGTATAAACTTGTCCCGTCCATATTGACTGTGGCACCAATAGGTAAAACAAAACTTGCAATCTCATTATCTACGCCGACTCTTTTTTCAACCATTTCCATAGTAACTGGCAAAGCGGCTGCACTGGAACTGGTAGAGAATGCCAGCAGTTGTGCAGGTGAAATTTGTTTAAGAAACCGGAAAGGATTTCTTTTTGCAAAAACTGCAATAAGTGCAGGATAAAATACAAATAGAAGAATGACCAGGCCAGTTAATACTGTAACTGCATACCATCCCAATGCTTTGAAAATATCCATCCCCGGCGACTCGGCTACCAAAGCTGCCATAAGTGCAAATACCCCGAAAGGGGCGCCTTTCATTATTATATCAATCATCTTCAGGATGATATCATTGAAACTGTCAAAAAAATCTTTCAAAGGCTTTACTTTTTCTGCCGGCAGCAGTACCATGGCAATCCCGATGAAAAGAGCAAAGAAGATGACTTGCAACATGGTAGTATTGGAAGATGCGGCTTTGATAAAATTATCCGGAACAATATCTTTGATAAACTTAAGCGGACCACCGGCTTTTTCTTCGGCTGCTTTTTTGGTTGTTTCTTCCGCATTCACGCCATAAGTGGAAAGCAACTGAGTTCGGGTTTCAGTGCTGATGGCTTTCCCGGGTTTAATAATATTTACGATTGCCAGTCCCAGGCTCACAGCAAATACCGTGGTGAATAAATATAAGCCCACCGCCCGGATGCCGATCCGGGAGAGCCTGGAAATATCTTTCAGATCAGATACACCCTTTACCAGCGAAGCGAGTATGAGCGGAATAGCAATCAGTTTGAGCAGGTTTATAAAAATTTCTCCAAATGGCTTTATCCAATCCTGGGTAAACTGTCGCCCGCCGGAGAACTGCAGCGCCAGGATGGCAAACAAAATTCCCAGGATCATGCCCGAGATGATTTTGACATAAAGAGGCAATTTTTTCATGCAGGAAATATAGGTAAGGTTTCAAAACTAAAGGTTTGTTGTGATATAAAAGAAAAATCAGCTTGAATCTGTTTCCTGCCAGGCCCGTTAAAAAAACTTTTATTCCACATTTGGCAGAAATCACTATTTTACCGGCTGTTTTACTTTCGGATATTGATCATTCTAAATACAATAACCAACATTTATGAGCTTGTTTGTCAGAAAACCAATCACTCAACTTTTTGCTGAAGCAGCAGATTCAGAAAAAGGACTAAAACGAACACTTAATTCATGGGCATTAGTGGCTCTTGGAATTGGAGCTATTATCGGAGCTGGTCTATTTGCAAGAACAGCTGCAGCGGCTGCAACACATGCAGGGCCATCAGTTACTATCGGCTTTATTATCGCTGCAATCGGGTGTGCTTTCGCCGGTCTTTGTTATGCAGAGTTTGCATCAATGATTCCTATCGCTGGCAGTGCCTATACTTATTCCTATGCCACAATGGGTGAATTCATTGCATGGATCATTGGCTGGGATCTGATTCTTGAATACGGCGTTGGCGCTGCAACAGTGAGTAGCTATTGGAGCCAGTACTTCAATCGATTTCTAAACATCTTCGACCTATCCATACCGTATCAATGGTTTCATTCGCCATTTGAAACCGATCCGGCTACGGGAGTAACCGGCATTATAAATATACCGGCAATATTTATTCTACTTATTTTATCCCTGTTGCTTATTCGTGGTACAAAAGGTTCTGCAACTGTAAATAATATCATTGTATTTATCAAAGTCGCTATCATTCTTATATTCATTGCTGTTGGCTGGAGCTATATCAGACCGGAAAATCATTCCCCTTTTATACCTGAGCCCACGAAGTACACAAATCCGGAAACCAACGTTACCACAAACTTTGGCGGTATTATGGGTTTGCTGGGAGCCGCCGGAATAGTTTTCTTTGCGTTTATAGGTTTTGATGCTGTTTCAACTGCAGCACAGGAAACAAAGAATCCAAAGAAATCAATGCCGATAGGCATCCTGGGTTCACTGGCTATTTGTACGATATTGTATATTTTATTCTCATTTGTTTTGACTGGTGTTGCAAGCACTGAAGATTTCCGAACGCATGGAAAAGAGGCTTCTGTCACTTATGCCATTGAGCATCTTGATGGAAACACGGTTGCCGGTGACTGGATGCCCAGGTATGGCTGGCTTGCCGATCTGATCACAGTGGCAATCCTTGCTGGTTTTTCTTCGGTAATCCTGGTAATGTTATTAGGGCAGTCCCGTGTGTTTTACTCTATGAGCCGCGATGGCCTGGTCCCAAAAGCATTCTCAGATGTGCATCCGAAATACAGAACGCCTTATAAAGCAAACCTTATATTTTTTGTGTTATCGTCTTTATTCGCAGGATTTGTTCCGGCGGATGTTGTCGGAGAAATGACGAGTATTGGAACTTTGTTTGCATTTATTCTTGTTTGTGCAGGAGTATGGATCATGCGAGTAAGGCATCCTGAAATACCAAGACAATTTAAAGTCCCGGGACTTCCTTTTGTAGCAATATCAGGAATTCTTGTTTGTGCCGCTATGATATTTGGCTTAGGTTGGACAAACTGGCTTAGATTATTTGGATGGCTTGCTATAGGGATGATTATTTATTTTGGTTATAGCAAAAGACATAGTCATTTACAGAAAGGTAATCCCTGAAATTATTTCTTTCTTTTAATATTAAACCGCTCCAACACACCGGAACGGTTTTTCTTTTTATTTCATTGTATTACTTTTGCAACCCGAAGCGATTTCAGATTGCAGCTTGACGATTTTAGAATTAATTCTTGCCTCAAATCTGCAATCCAAAATCTAAAATCTGCAATAATAATCATGGGCCGAATATTTGAAGTACGCAAAGCCACCATGTTTGCCCGCTGGGACCGCATGGCCAAGCAGTTTTCCCGCATCGGGAAAGAAATTGCCATTGCCGTAAAAGCCGGGGGACCCGACCCCGCAGCCAACCCCGCCCTGCGCCGCTGCATTCAGAATGCAAAAAGTGTAAACATGCCCAAAGACCGGGTGGAGGCAGCCATCAAAAGAGCGTTGGGCAAAGAAATGCAGCACTATGAAGAAATCCTGTATGAAGGTTACGGTCCGCATGGCGTAGCCATCCTGGTGGAAACAGCAACCGACAATCATGTAAGAACGGTAGCGAATATTAAAAGTCATTTCAATAAAGGGGGCGGTGCCTTGGGTAACAGCGGGTCGGTTTCTTTCCAGTTTAAAAAAATGGGTGTGTTTAAATTAAAACCTGAGGGTTTGAATGCAGAGGACCTGGAATTAGAATTGATTGATTACGGCCTGGAAGAATTGGGTGAAGGTGCAGGAGAGAACGGTGAAAATATATTAGTGGCCCGCTGCGGCTTCACCGATTTTGGTAATATGCAAAAAGCACTGGAAGAAAAAGGCATCACCCCCATCAGCGCCGAGGTGGAATGGATACCATCGACCACTGTTCCAATTAATGATTCCCAGGCTGAAGATGTAAGCAAGCTGATTGAAAAGCTGGAGCAGGACGAGGATGTGCAGAAAGTGTTTCATAATATGGGATGAAGACCCGCCTGCGCCCCGAATGTTCGGGGCTTTGGCGGGCAGGTGTGCAGAAAGTGTATCATAACATAGGATAACTTTATATAGTGGATGATAAACCGCTAATTCTATTTGATGGCATTTGCAATCTCTGCACCGGCAGCGTACAGTTCATTTTAAAAAGAGATAAAGAGAAAAAATTTTTATTTGCTTCGCTTCAATCGGCATACGGGCAAGACCTGCTGAAGCAGTTTAATCTTCCTGCTGATACTTTCAATTCATTCATTCTTTACCAGGATGGAAAAATTTATACCCGTTCAACAGCGGCACTGAAAATGTTTCAGCAACTGAAAGGATGGAAATGGATAAAAATCTATTGGGTTGTTCCAAAATTCATCCGGGACGCAGTCTATAACCTGGTTGCCAGGAATCGTTATAAATGGTTTGGTAAAAAAGAAAAGTGCTGGCTGCCAACGCCGGAGTTGAAGGCGAGATTTTTGGAATAACAGTCTCCCTTACAAATAAATGATCCGGCTTTATTGCCACACTGCTTTTGCCATTCAGGCCTCAGGGCGTCAAATTTGAAACAATTTTGTTTGAAACATCTTTGTTTCATACTTCTGATAAAAAAAGAGAATAGAATTTGAAAATAATGCCGCCTTCTCAAAAGTAATAAGGAGCACAAAGGACACGAAGAAAACACAACGGACACAAATAAGTTTGCGTTGTGTTCTTTGTGTCACTCCTTTGTGTTCATTGTGTTACTTGTTTAAGATTTTGAGAAAACCAATTGCTATAGATTTTTTATTCAACCCCTCGGGGGTTGCATCTTGCCGTATTGTTGTCCCCCGACTAACCGTCGGGGGCTATTTACATTTAAGCCCTCCGGGCTTGACAATACATTTGATATTGGGCTTGGGTTACTTTAATAAAAAAGCCGCCACAATCCTTCGTCTATGCTCAGGACTCATGACGGCCTGGTTCGGGTTTGATTCTGATTTTTAATCAGAGAGTTTAACCAATTTTAATTCTTTATGTTCTTTACCCTGCATCACTCTTACAAAATATGTCCCCGGCCTGTAACGGTTTCCAAAACGTGTAATTGAATTCGCAGTAACATTTCTTGTCTCAATCGCTCTTCCATACATATCTATTACCTGCATTAAAATTTTCTCATTGTTATTTGACTGAACTGTTATAGAGAAACTATTTGCTGTTGGATTTGGATAAGCTAAAACATTAAGCTTATTGGAAACATCTGGAGTTGCTGCCTCCATTTGTACATTTTGGTTTGCTGTATTCGATTTTGTAAGACTTGAATTAGTTCCGCTAATTACAATTGTACTGTTTGTTCCAACTGCCTGAGTTGGTAATGCCGCATCACTTGCGCCAGGTTGATTATCATAAATTATACTACCATTATTCTTGTTGAAAATCTTCATTCTTATTTTATCTACTCCAGTTCCATCCAATTGTCCATCAACAACAGTCATTATAAATCCAACACCGCTTTGTCCACCAATTATTTTTCCTGTCCCTTTAAACTGTGCCATTGAATTACTGATAACGAGATAATCGAAATTCAATGCGTTGAATTCAAACTCTCCAACCTTAAATTCAAACTGTGTTTCACCTTTTGGATTGGTTGAATTTTTAAAGTAATTCATTGCAAAACCATAGCTTGCTTTACCAATTGCAGTGGTGTTTGATAGTAATGCCCCTGCAGGTGAGTTGAAATAACCACCACCATAAGTATTACCGCCATTCGGATCGTATATAACAACAATCGCATCAAGATCGCCATTTGTATTTGCGTAGCTTGTTACTCCATTTTGGTCAGTCACATTCATTTGCAATTTATAAACCCCAGGTGCAGTGAATTTATAACTGCCTGTTACTTTTCCATTCTTATTGGCAGTAGGTTCGGTTACTGTTCCTTTTACAGAACTTCCATCTATTAACCATTTTGCTGTATGCTTATTACCAGGTTTATCCCAAAATTCTCCAGTTAAGTCAACAGTGCTTCCAATTTTAAACGCTTTACCACTTTGCGGCCCGGTGATATTATGGCTCACTCTTACTTCTGTTGATGCAATAACAGGACAACCTTCACCTAACGTAACACCGATAGTATAAATTCTGCCATTTCCATTTGCAGCTCTTTCTGCTCTTAGTTTTATAAGATAATCATTCACTACTTCCCAATCAGGATCAGTATCTCCATCACCTGTACCATTTACCGGTTCATTGCTTGAAATTACAGGAGTAAGGAATGGGCTGTTTATACAATTATTGGCGATGGTGTATGAAAGTGTAACATTTCGCATGGTATGATTCGGCGGCCATAGTGTAGCAGGATTAGCAGTGATTGCAGTAATATCAGGTACACAATCCTGGAATTCATAAGCGCCCATATCTACAATTGTTTCTACAATTCTTGGATTACCATCAAGGTCAGTCGCTGTCGTTACAACTAAAGTGTTGCCGGTATTAATTGCAGGTGAACAGGGTTTCAAATGCAAATCACCATTAGCTGCATTTACAAAAAACGGGTTTGTATCTAAGTTACCTATGCCCGCATGACCACCCTGGATGATGGAATAGGTGACAACAGAACTACCGCCGCTGCCATGAACAATCTCACCATTGCTATCACCCCAAAGAATGCAATTGGTCAGTGTGGACGAAGAAAAATTATCATTTTGAATTCCTCCTCCATTAATATTTGCGCTATTTTCTGAAAAGCTGCAATTGATCAGCGTAGGATAAGAATTAAAATCATTATAAATTCCGCCGCCTTTTTCACCGGCTGTATTTTCTGTAAAAATGCAATTATTGAGAGTGGTTGAAGAGAGTATATTATAAATTCCTCCCCCAAATTCTTCTGCTGTGTTTCCGGTAAAGCGGCACCGGATCAAAGAAGTAGATGAACCTGAGCCATTATAAACCCCTCCACCATTTCCCCTGGCATTATTTTCAGAGAAGCTGCAATCAGTCAGTATGGGAGAAGAACTTTCAAGATTATAAATTCCCCCTCCATTTCCTCCGACTGTATTACCAGTAAAGTCGCAGTTGGTTACCGCGGGTGAAGAATTATCGTCATTAACCATTGCTCCGCCAAAAACAAAGGCTGTATTTGTTGTAAAGTTGCAATTAGTCAACGTGGGTGAAGAATTACCCTGATTATAAATTCCCCCACCTCTTTGGGAAGCCTTATTGCCAGTGAAATTGCAATCGTTCAGAGTGGGTGAAGAATTATAATTATTAATTCCTCCGCCATTTTCTTCAGCCGTATTTCCAGTAAAGCTGCAATTGGTTAAAGAAGGAGAGGCCTCAAAATTAAAAATTCCACCGCCATCATCATCAGCCACATTTCCGGTAAAACTGCAATTGGTCAGCGTGGGTGACGACTCCTTATTTGTGATTCCTCCACCTTGTTCAGCTTCGTTTGTTGAAAAACTGCAGTCTGTTAGTGCCGGAGAAGAATTATCATTATACATTGCACCACCACTGCCACCGGCATCATTTTCAGTAAAGCTGCAATTGGTCAATGTTGGTGAGGAAGAAAGGTTATAAATTCCTCCACCGGAAGCTGCTAAGTTTGTTGAAAAGCTGCAGTCAGATAAACCGAGTGAAGAAGATGCAATATTATAAATTCCACCACCTTTTTCCGATGCTATATTTCCAGTAAAGCTGCAATTAGATAATGTGGCCGAAGATGCAGAATTATAAATTCCACCGCCATTTTCTTCAGCCGTATTTCCGGTAAAGATGCAATTGGTCAGGGTTTGAGAAGATTCAAAATTAATAATTCCTCCGCCATTTCCTTCAGCCATATTTCCGGTAAAGCTGCAATTGGTTAAAGAAGGAGAGGACTCAAAATTATAAATTCCACCGCCATCATCAGCCACATTTCCGGTAAAGATGCAATTGATTAGGTTGGGAGATGACTCATTCGTATTACGAATTCCCCCGCCGATATCGGCATTGTTTGTTGAAAAACTGCAGTCAGTTAGTGCCGGAGAAGAATCATCATTATACATTGCACCACCGCTGCCACCGGCATCATTTTCAGTAAAGCTGCAATTAGTCAGTGTTGGTGAAGAAGAAAGGTTATAAATTCCTCCACCGGTAGCTGCTAAGTTTGTCGAAAAGCTGCAATCAGATAAACCGGGTGAAGAAGATGCAGTATTACAAATTCCACCACCTCTACCCGATGCTATATTTCCGGTAAAGCTGCAATTAGTTAATGTAGGCGAAGATGCAGAATTATAAATTCCACCGCCATTTTCATCGGCTGTATTTCCGTCAAAACTGCAATTAGTCAGCGTGGGAGAAGATTCTTCATTAGCAATTCCTCCACCAACGGTTGCAGCAGTATTTTCATTAAAACTGCAATCAATCAGTGTGGGAGAAGAATTGTTTTTATTGCGAATTCCACCGCCAAAGGAAGCTCGGTTTTCCGAAAAGATACAATTGGTAAATGCCGGAGAAGATCCATCATTAAGGACAGCTCCTCCAACAGCAGCTATATTTCCGGTAAAGCTGCAATCAGTTAGTGTGGGTGAAGAGCTATTTGAATTATTCATTCCTCCACCATTGCCTCCAGTAGTATTTCCATTAAAACTGCAATTGGTTAAAGAGGGAGAAGACTCAGAATTATAAATTCCACCGCCATTATCATCGGCCACATTTCCGGTAAAAATGCAATTGATGAGGTTGGGTGATGAATTATCGCTATTACGAATTCCTCCACCGAAATCAGAATGGTTTGATGAAAAGCTGCAGGTAGTCAGTGCCGGAGAAGAATTATTATTATAAATTCCCCCACCTCCTCCACCGGAGTTGTTTACAATAAAACTGCAATTGGTCAGTGTAGGTGAGCAAGAAAGGTTATAAATCCCTCCCCCGGTAGCAGCAAGGTTTGATGAAAAGCTGCAATGAGTGAATACAGGTGAAGTATTAGTCACATTATAAACCCCACCACCCCTAAAAGAAGCAGTATTCCCGGTAAAGATGCAAATTGATAATGAAGGGGAACCTCTATTTAACATTCCTGCTCCACTGGCTTCATCTCCGGCGCCATCGGCAAAACCATCTGTAATAGTGAAGCCGTCTAAAATGGCCGTGTTATCGGCATTAATATTCGTTTGGACCACATGATAGCTATTGCCTGCTTTACCGGCTACCTGGTCAATATCCCCGCTCAGTATAGTTAGATTAACGGCCACATTGCGCTGGTTTAGCATTGTTTCCGTACCTGCAAAACCACCATAGATGGCTACCCCGGATTCCAGGAAAAAAGAAAAGTTTCTGTCATTGTTGAAAGTTCCCACACCTTCATCGGGATAATAGATACCGGCTGCCACCCATACCTGGTCGCCGCTTTGTGCTGCAAGTAATGCATCATGTAATTTGGAATATGCATCCATCCATGAAGTACCGTTATTGGCGCCGGCGGCATTATCGTTTACATAAATGATATTGGAAAAGCCGCTCAAACTAATGAGCAGGTAAATGGTAGTTAAAAGTTTCTTCATAACATTCGTTTTGATAGTGTTCAAAAAATACCCCAGGGAATCGTTTAGAAAAAAACAGAACTATTCTTTCATTGCGGACATAGAAATATAAATTGTGAAGACAAATTTTATAACGATGCTGATAACAGGCAATACCTCCGGCGGGTGAATTTTATAACAGGAATTAAAAGGAAGTAATTATACGAGATGCTGACGGATGGCTTTTGCCACAGCTTCTGAAGCAGATGCCACATGCAATTTTTTATAAATTCTTTTTACATGGGTACGTACTGTTTCATAACTGATAAAACTTTTTTCGGCAATGGTGTGCAGGTTATTGCCGTTTACCATGAGTGTGAGAATTTCTTTTTCCCTTTCACTTAAAATAAATTTCTCTTCGCCGGTTTCTTCAGGCGGGGCAAACTTCTGAAACAATTTTAATACACGGCTGGCAATATATGGGCTCATAGGAGAACCGCCATTATAAACTTCATGTATGGATTCCACCAGCCGCGCCGGTGTTGTTGACTTGAGAATATAACCTGATGCACCGGAACAGATAGCTGAAAAAATTTTATCATCATTTTCAAAAACGGTTTGAATCAGGATTTTTATTTCCGGCCAGCGTTCCACTATTTGTCGGGTTGCTGAAATACCATCGGTTCCGGGCATTGCAATATCCATTAATACAACATGTGGTTGCGATTTGTTGATTTTATATTCAAGATCAATACAATCAGCAAAAGCTCCTGAACATATTAAACCCGGTGTGCCATTGCAGATGGCTTCAAATCCATTCCGCATTAATTTGTTGTCTTCAAATATGGCAACCCTTATTTCCACCGTATTTTATGATAAAGAAACAAAATTATTCAATCCGTGATTGTCCCCCGCTTGGGTGAATTTAAAATCCAAACCGCACAACAGTCCCCTTCCCTTTTTGAGAATCTATAGTAAGAATAGCATGAAGGCTTTCTGCTCTTGCTTTCATATTCTTTAATCCATTTCCAGAATAGTTTTGTGTTGAATCGAACCCGGCGCCATCATCTCTTATTTCTGAAACAACTGTTTTTCCTTCAGACCACAGCGATAGAAAAATGTTTTTTGCACCGGAATATTTTATGGCGTTATTCACCGCCTCTTTTATTAATAAATACAAATGCCGTTTCACTTCCATTGATGGATGGTAGTTACTCAACTGTTTATCCACTGAAGCATGCAAGGTTATATTTTTTCCTGCGCATAAATTAAATGCATAAGCCCTGAGTTTTTCAATGATGCGTTCAAAGCTGTCATTCTCCGGGTTGATGGCCCACACAATCTCGCTGATTTTTTCCACCATCTCTTTTGAATTGGTTGAAATATGTCCAAGCACTTCCTGCGCCGCCGCCTGCTGCTGCTGTTCTATTTTTTGTTTTGCAATTTCGCTGAATAAAGCCACACCACTTAAGGTAGCGCCAACTTCATCGTGTATATCCTGGCTTATCCTCACTCTCAGGTTTTCAGCTTCTTTTTCTTTTTCCGTTTTTATCAGTTGTTCCTGCGCCAGTTTCAATTCAGTAAGTGAAGCGTTAAGTTGTTTACTTAAATTTTTATGTTGCCTGTACCGGTAATATCCATAGCCCCCCAGTAAGACTATTAAGCCTGCTACTAAAAAGGCAAATTGTTTTTGCTGGTTTTGTTTTGATGCGGTAAGCTTCTGGTAAGCCGCTTCCTGTTCCAGTAATTTTAATCTTGCCTGATTCCTTTCATTTTCCTTTTTTTCAACATCCAGACTTAATGATTTCTGTGTTGCATCCAGTTGGTTAATTTCATTTTGTTTTGAAATGAGAGAAAGTTGTTGTGATTTTTTTTCATCTTCCAGTTGTTGTTTTTCGAGTTGCTGATTTTTTAATTGAAGCAAATACAAATTAGCCTCATCCTTTTTTTGAAGTATTGATATTTCCTGCTCTTTCTTTTCAGTTTCATAACGGGTAGTAACTTCGATGATTGACTTTTGTTTTTCTGCAGACAATATTGAATCTTTCAGCAATGAATAATTTTTGAAATAATAGAAAGCCGAATCTGTTTTACCTTTTTGCTGATAAGACCTCGAAATAAAAAGAAAGGCATCTCGTTCATCTGTCATCTGCCGGGTTTCAACGGCTATTTGAACGGCGAACCTCAGGTGAGCTAGTGCGCTGTCATATTGTTTTGTTTCATATTCTGCCCTGCCCAGCAGCAGCAGGATATCTTTCATCTCTGAATTGAACGTTTTTAATTCCGTTGCTTTGTTAAATGCTTGTGTTAAATAATGGACAGCCTGCGGGTAATTTTCTTTTTCAAATTCCATCGTTCCTTTAATCCTGCTTATTATAACTATACCATAACCATCTCCGAGTATTTTATTCATCGCATCTATTTCTCCGGTAACAGAATCCGCTCTTGAAAATTGATGTGTTAATGACAGGCAAATCGCAAAGTCCTTTAAAGAATTTCTTAATGATACCCTATCGGCTCTTGCCGGGGCAGTTTTTAATCCCCTGTCATAGTATTTGATTGCATTGCTCAGATCGCCCATACTCAAAAATTCGCCGCCTGCCAGGCATGCTGCATGGTAAATCCTATTGGCATCATTCAATACTTCAGCCATAGAAAGCGCCTTAACATAATAAAAAACGGCGCTGTCTGCTTCAGAAGTTTTAAAATAACTGCGTGCCAGCCTGTAATAACTCATGAAAAGACCCGAAGAATTATTAGCCGGAATAAAATAACCAATAGCTTTCCAATAATTATTTCTTGACAAGCTGATCCTATTCGTAACAAATTGCACATACGCCAACTGATTATATGAATGTCCGAGCATCTGATCTTCTTTTTGCCGGGAAAAAATTTCAATCGCTTTTAATGCATTTTTTTCTGATTCCTCGTTCCTCCCACGATAAACCATCGCATCACCATAAGCGAGATGATATTTTCCAATACCTGTTTCATAGTTTATCTTTTCACTGTATGTTTTTGTTTTATCTGCATACCAGATTGCCGAATCAATTTTTAATGCCGAAGAATACCGCCGTGAAATTTCGAAACAAATATCAGCCCGCATTTTGTCTGATGAGGCTTTTTCAAATTCATCCATAAATGAAGCAAGTGTTTTTTGAGTATACCCAGTATGAAAACAAAACAGCAATGCCTGGAAAAAAATTAGGCAGCTATAAAACCTGCTTGTTCGCATAATACTAAAATATGCTTCTGAATTAATGACCCAATACCTCCGGTGGGTGAGTTTTTGGAAGATTAAGTTACAAAATCTTCGGCTGTAAACACATTACAAGTAGAAGGAATCTATCTGCGGCGAAGACAGTTCGGTAATTCTTTCAAACGGGGACGAAGTAGAAGCAGCCGGAAGGAAAAAAGATCTGTTGATTGCGAAGATGAAAGAGTATTATAAGTTTTAATGAGTAATGAATGGCGTTACAGTTCATACAACTTCTGATTACTGATTACTCATTATTCATTACTGAACACCCACCTCCGACTTCATACCTCAATCTCCCCTTTCATATAAAACACACACTGCCCGGCCATGGTTACTCTATCACCCCAGAGCTTGCATTCCAGCTCGCCGCCGCGGGGTGAAAGCTGGCGGGCAAACATTTTCATCTTCTTCAGCTTTTCGGCCCAGAATGGAATGAGTTGCGAATGGGCAGAGCCTGTTACCGGGTCTTCATTAATGCCGGCAACCGGTGCAAAAAAACGGGACACAAAATCAATACCGCCGGTTCCGGGGGCCGTGATGATTACTTTTTCTCCCGTTTGCAGCAACCTGGTAAAATCAGGTGAGCATTTTTTTACAGCCTCCTCATCACGAAGCTCCACCAGGTAATCACGGTTTTTATACACACCCACTACTTCCTCTACGCCTAATGCTTCAACCACCGCTTCAGGATATTCATTGCAGCGCTCCGGTTTCCACGATGGGAAATCCATCACCAGCACATCGGCTCTTTTTTCCACTGACAGCTTCCCGCTTTCGCAATAAAAATTTACCTGTGTTTTTCCGAAATCCAGTTTATTAAAAATAACCCATGCGGTTGCCAGCGTGGCATGACCGCACAGATTGATTTCCACAGCCGGCGTAAACCAGCGCAAATCGTAATCAATCCCCGGTTTGGAGGAGGGTATAAAAAATGCCGTTTCACTCAGATTATTTTCTTGTGCAATTTTCTGCATCAGTTCATCATCCAGCCATTTTTCCAGAGAAATAACTGCGGCAGGATTGCCATGAAAAAGTTTATTGGTAAAAGCGTCAACCTGGTAAATAGTTAATTTCATTTTTCATCAGTGTTGATAGATTTATTCCTTCATCATTTCTATTATCACCGATTTGATCTCCTCCGCATTGGGTTTGCTGAAGTAATCGCCATCACTGCCGTAAGAGGGACGGTGCTCTTTGCCGGTGATGGTGCGGGGCGCCACATCCAGCCAGCGATAACCGCTCTGTTCTTCCATTACTTTATTAAACATGAAAGCGGCAGCGCCGCCGGGCACATCTTCATCCACAAACACGATGCGGTTGGTTTTTTTCAGCGATTCAAGTATGCGGTGATGGATATCGAAAGGCAGCAAAGTCTGCACATCCACAATTTCGCAACTGATGCCCAGCTGCTCCAGCGCCTGGACCGCTTCCTGTATAATGCGCAGCACCGAGCCATAAGAAACAATTGTCACATCCGTTCCTTCTTTAATCACTTCCGGCACACCAAGTGGCACAGTGAACTCAAGCAGGTTGGAAGGAAGTTTTTCTTTCAGACGGTAGCCGTTCAGGCATTCAATGATCATTGCCGGGTCGTTGCCCTGCATCAGGGTATTGTAAAAACCCACTGCCTGCGTCATGTTTCTCGGCACACAAATCCACATGCCCCGCAGCGAGTTAATCACCATGCCCATGGGCGAGCCGCTATGCCAGATACCTTCGAGCCGGTGACCCCGGGTTCTTACAATCAGCGGGCAGCTTTGCTTGCCGGCCGATCTGAAATGCAATGTAGCGGCATCATCGCTCAGCGGCTCCAGGCCAAACAGCAAATAATCGAGGTACTGAATTTCGGCAATGGGCCGCAAGCCACGCATGGCAAGCCCGATGCCCTGCCCCATGATGCTGAGTTCCCGGATGCCGGTATCAAAAATTCTATGCTCACCGTACTTTGCCTGCAGGCCGCTGAAACCCTGGTTTACATCGCCGATATAACCGAGATCTTCGCCAAAAGCCACTGCCAGCGGATTACTGGCAAAAAAAGCATCGAAGTATTTGTTCAGCACTTCAAAACCATTCACCAGCGGAGCATCAGGCGCATATTGGGCTTTCACTTCTTTTACACTCAGCGTACTTTTCGGCCCTTCATTAAAAAGATGTGAATTGAATAAGGCCTTGCTTTCTTTCAGCAGATCATTGTAATAGTCGCGGGTCCAGTAGGCGGCATCATGATTACCTGCCACATCCAGCACATCATTCAGGGTTTTCATCACATCACGGCGCAGCGGCTCACGGTTGGCAGCCAAAGAAGACGAAAGCTTCAGCAAGGCATCTGCTTTTTCCGGTATTGCAATGGCCATTGAGTTCACCAGTTCGGTCACTCTTGCTACCTGCTGTTTTATAGGGCCCTGGTATTTTTCCCATGCACTGTTTTTTTCTTCTTTGGCCTGGTTTTTTGCTTTGGCTTCAAGGCGGTTCAGTTCTTCATCAGTAGCCAGCGCAGATGCCCCAATCCATTCTTTCATTTTTTTAATGCCATCCCATTCTCTTTCCCACTCCAGCCGCTCCGGGCTTTTGTAGCGTTCATGGCTGCCGGATGTGGAGTGGCCCTGCGGCTGTGTTACTTCCTCTACATGAAAAAGCGCAGGTGTAAATGTTTCCCTTGCAAGGCGGATGCCTTCTTCAAACGCCTCGCACATGCCGGCATAGTCCCATCCTTTTACACGATAAATATTCATCCCGTTCGTATTGTCTTTTTTCTGAAAACCGCTTAGCGCTTCCGAAATGGAAGCTTTTGTCGTTTGCAGTTTTTTGGGAACAGAAATGCCATAGCCGTCATCCCAGATAAAAATGACCATGGGCACCTGCAATACTCCGGCCGCATTTACTGTTTCCCAAAACTGGCCTTCAGATGTGGCAGCATCGCCGATGGTGACAAAGCAAACTTCGCTGCCGTTATTTGAAAGCTGTGGAAACTGCTTGAGTTCTTTTGAATAACGAAACAACCTGGAAGCTAGCGCCACACCCAATGAACGGGGCATTTGGCCTGCTGTAGGTGCCAGGTCGGCTATGATGTTTTTACGATTGGCGAGGTCAAGCCAGTTTCCTTGCTCATCAGTAAGCGGCGTGCAAAAATGTGAAACCATCTGGCGACCGGCGCTGTTGGGGTCATTATTCACATCGGGGTCGGCATATAGTTGGGCAAAAAATTGTTCTACTGTGGCATGACCTATTGCAAAATGAAAAGTCTGGTCGCGGTAATAACCGCTGCGGAAATCCCCGGGTCGGAAAAATTTAGCCATAGCCACTTGTGCCACTTCTTTGCCATCGCCAAAAATGCCAAATTTGGCTTTGCCCGTAAGAACTTCCTTACGACCCAGGAGGCTGGCTTCACGGCTCAGGCAGGCAATGAAATAGTCGTTTAAAACCTCATTGCGAAAACTTTCGAAAGAAAGCTTATCGGCAACACTGGCTGCGTGATAGGAATTTTCCATTGAACAAAGATAGAAGAATCACCATCGGTACAAACGGGTGTTAAAAAATAGAGAATTTAGCCGCCAAAGTCTTATGGTTTTTGGTTTCGAAGCCCTAAATTTGAGGTCTGAAAATTTTATTATGAAACAAATCTTTACCCTGGCGTTCATCATGCTGTTTGCCTTTGCCATAAAGGCACAAACAACAGCAGCCACCACACAGGAAGTTCTCTCCATGAAAGAATCAGGTTTTGATTTTGGACAGATACCCCAGGGCAAACCCGTTTATCATTATTTCGAAGTGACCAATACCGGTGTGTTTCCTATGGTTATTTCCAATGTGCAAACCAGCTGCGGATGCACAACACCCGAATGGAGCAAAGAGCCCATTCCGGCCGGCGGTACGGCAAAAATAAAAGTAGGCTACAATGCTGCAGCTGAAGGCAGGTTTGAAAAATATATTACTATCTACTATAACCAGAACCAGTCGAAGCAAGTGAAAATAACAGGAACGGTTTGGAAAGTGCCTGAAGGTTCGGCGCCGTCAAATGCCTCTGTTCAATTGTTAAAACAAAAAAATTAAACAAGAGATGAAAAATTTATTCTTCCTTGCTGCAGCCCTCTTCATCAGCGCTGCAGTTATCGGCCAAACCAAAGTGGATGATGTTGCCAAATTCAACACTGAACTATATGATTTCGGAAAAATAAAACAGGGCGTACCGGCTGTTTATTATTTTGAAATCAAGAACAATTCGGAAAAGCCGCTGGTGATAGAATCGGCCAGCGCCAGTTGCGGGTGCACTGTTCCTGAATATCCCAAAGAGCCTATTGCCCCGGGCAAAACTGCCCAGATAAAAGTTCAGTACAATGCAGCCTCAGCGGGGCATTTCAGTAAAGATGTGTATATAAAGCTGGCCGGTATAAATGACCAGAAAACTCTAAAGATTACCGGCGAGGTTATTGCCACCGGCAGCAGGTAGATATTTATAAAAACAATTTAACTCAAGCCCCTGTTTACAGCAGGGATTTTTTATTGCCGGTCTTTCACTTCGGGGGAGATAGCTACCTTTGACGCATGTTGAATATTTCAAACCGGGGCAAACAAATGCCCGCTTCACCCATACGCAAACTGGTTCCGTTTGCCGAAGCAGCAAAAAGGAAAGGGATAAAGGTTTATCATCTCAACATCGGTCAGCCTGATATTGAAACCCCGCCGGCTATACTGGATGCTGTGCGGAAGGCCGAAATAAAAGTGCTGGAGTACAGCCATAGCGCCGGCAATGAAAGCTACCGCCGCAAGCTGGTGCGGTATTATAAAAAAGCGGGTATTGATGTCACGCATGAGCAAATCATCATCACTACCGGCGGCAGCGAAGCCATTATGTTTGGCTTCTTCTGCTGCCTGAACCCCGGCGATGAAGTAATCATTCCCGAACCGTTTTATGCCAACTACAACGGCTTTGCCTGTGCGGCTGGTGTGAAAGTGGTGCCTGTTACATCCCGTATTGAAACCGGCTTTGCCCTGCCGCCGATTGAAGAATTTGAAAAAGCGATTTCGCCAAAAACAAAAGCCATCATCATTTGCAGCCCCAATAACCCGACGGGTTATTTGTACAGCCGCCGGGAAATGGAAGCGTTGAAAGAAATTTGCCTGCGCCATCACCTGTATTTATTCAGCGATGAGGCTTACCGTGAATTTTGTTACGATGGTGAGTACATAAGCGCCATGCACCTGCAGGGGCTGGAAGAACATGTGGTGCTGATGGATACTATTTCAAAAAGATATAGTGCCTGTGGAGCAAGGCTGGGGGCTTTTGTTACTAAAAACAAAGCGGTGTATGATGCGGCCATGAAGTTTGCACAGGCCCGGCTGTCGCCACCGGGGCTTGCCCAAATAATGGGTGAAGCCGCTGTGGATTTGCCCGACAGCTATTTTGATGAACCAAAAGCAGAGTATTTGGAACGCAGAGATCTGCTGGTGAAAAGACTGAACCAGATGCCCGGAGTGTTTTGCCCAAAACCCGGCGGTGCTTTTTATGCAATGGCTAAATTACCCATTGATGACTGCGATAAATTCTGCCAGTGGCTGCTGGAAAGTTTTTCTTACAACAATCAAACAGTGATGCTGGCGCCGGCCACAGGATTTTACAGTACCGAAGGATTGGGTAAAAATGAAGTGCGGCTGGCTTATGTGCTGAACCTCGATGCCATCAACGCTGCTATGGATTGCCTGGAAAAAGCCCTGGAGCAATACCCGGGCTGGGTAAAGAAGGAAAAACTAAGTATAGTAGCTGAAAAATAAATTTCAATATTTACCTGATTACTACTTTCAGCACCACATCCTTGCTGTCTTTTCTCACTATCCTGAACAAATAGAACCCTTTGCCCAGCTTGCCTGAAGGCATTTGATTGCTGATATCATCCAGCGGCATTTCAAAAATCTTTTGCCCGGCCATATTAATAACCTGCAGGATGGCAGGTTCAAGCTGGTTATCGGAAAGCACAGTGATGGGCTGATATTGCAAAGCAGGATTGGGATAAACAATAAACTCATCGCCGGCGAAATAATAAACCGTTTCGGCAGAAGAATAAATCATGCGGCCGCCGGCCAGTTCCAGCTTTATCCGGTAAATGTTTGCCCCTTTTTTCAGCGGGCCATCGTTCAGTGAATTTTGCAGGGATGAGGGATTGGAAATTTGCTGTGCCTGGACAAAATTACTGCCGTCAAATTTTTCCAGCACTATCCTGTTTACATTGTAAAGTGTTCCCAGCAGCAGGTCAAGCCTTGCAGAAGCGCCATTGAGCGAAGCCAGGAAAGAGCGGAGATAACATTCCACGCCCTGCGTAGTGTAATTGAAAGTATAACTCCTTACCCCTTCCCGGTTGCCGATAAGCGGTGCCACTGCATAATGCAATGAGGGATTAGCGCTTTTAGCAAGCAATATAAAACTGTCTGCAGTTGTTGCGATGGGTTCAAGGTATTTAGTGCTCAATTTATACACCCGGTAGTTGGCAACTCCCGGCAATTTGCTCCAGTAAAAAAGAAATGAGTCGGGGCAATTGAAACCGGCTGCGGTCGGGGTTCTGTTTGCAATGGTAAATGTATCGCTGACAAACTGGTTGGCCCCGATTGTCATTCTCAATAAAGCTGTTGTCGTAAATGAAGGGACAATCCATTTGTAATATCCCGTTGCCAGGCTGACTGCATTGTGAATCAGTTGCCAGTTATTTCCGTTATCGGTGCTGAACTCAAGCATGCCGTTTGCAGCCGCAAAAGTTGAATTCCACCGGATAGTGTTGGAAACAGAAGGGAAAATAAAATCGCTTGCCGTAGGAAACTGCCATTCGAAAACATCAGCAGAATCAAGTTGCCAGGCGATAAAAAAATTCTGTGGGCCGGTAGCAACATTAAAACCGGTCACCCGAAACTGATAATTACCAGGAGCAGGATTGGCCAGCGTTACCTGTTCCATATTATTCAGGCTGTCTCTTTTTCTTTTTGCCGGCTGAAGCAGAGAATCAGGATGAGGAAAATGACTAAGCACCCAGGGTTGCCAAATTTGCCCCGAAGAAATTTCTATGAGTTCAAAATCCAAATCATTGATTAAAGCTTTGACCGCATTGGGTACTGCCGGCGGATCGTTCCATACCAATGTAGCCTTCAGTTTAGTTATACCTGCCGGCACAGAAATAGTGAAAGACTGGTTGCCTCCGTTTGAAACACTGCCGCTGAAAAACCGGTTTGCCTGCACTGTCTTTATTGCATTAGCAGCATTCAGGCTGCCGAATCCGTAAGCATAATCCACTTCGGCATTGCCTGCATCATCGGCGCTGTTGAGCAGAATGGATTTTATAAGCGCATTCGGTGGCAGTACAGCATTCATTTGTTTAAATATATGCTGAAGCAATAACGAGGTACCTGAAACCAATGCCGCAGCGCCGGATGTACCATCTTCGCCAAATGCTACCAGTTCCGGTTTTACTCTTCCATCATGCGCCGGTCCTTTTGAACTCAGCGCTTCTACAACAGTAAATGAATCGGCAGCGCCGGCTGTAATTATATTTTTTGCCATTTTAAAACTGCCGGTAAGATTGGCAAAACCTGCAAGCCCCGCATACGTGCCGGTTGATGGAGAATTGTTTCCGGCATTGCCTGATGAAAAAACATGCAGCAGTGAAGCGTTGCTGATGGCGCTGGCATCATAAGCAGCCGCATCAGCGCCGTAATAACTTTCCACTCCCACGCCGTAAGAATGATTTTGCACAGAAATATTGTATTGCTGGTAAGCGGTATTAGCATCCGGCAACAGGTTTACAAAACTGGAAGAACTGATGCTGCTGCCCCACGCCGCACCTTTACTCAGGTGCCAGCTGTTGCCCCCGCCGGCAATCATAGTAGCCATAATGGAAGCATGTGAGCTGACAGCGGATGAAGAAAGACTGGTAGAAATAAATCTCCCCGAAAAATCAATATCGGTGGTATCGGGTTTGTTTTCCTTTACCGACACAACAACCCCCTCACCGTTCAGCGAAGGATATTTTCTGTGAATGAGAGTTATTTTATTGGCAGAAAGATCTAACCGGTCAAGGAGTAATTCTTCTTTTGGCACCCGCCATCCGTTTTCGATAAACAACACTCCGGCTGCAGGCAGAAATACTGACTTCAGTTCATCCACTGTAGCTGTAATGCTGAAGATGAAAAAAGTTCCTGATTCATAAATTTTTTTAGCCTTATAAGCCGGTTGCAAAATTTCTGTTGGAACATTATCCGTGTTGATCATCAGCCTGAATTCAGACCGGCCGGTTATCCTGCCGTTATTGATTTCTTTTAACAGAACCGGAGAAAACTTATGCAATGAACCGGTTACCTGGGCCGGGCTGAAAAGTGTAATCAATACACCAGCCAGGAAAAAGAGCGGTTTTAAAATAAAGCTGGATATGCCGGCCGGGTTTGCAGTTTTCATGGCTTAAATGTATTGATTTATTGGTTTTTATTCAGGCATGGAAAAAACAAAGGGGTTTTTACGAAACCGCTGCTCTTCTATAAAAAATTGTGACGAAAACATTTGTTAGTAACGTAAAAAAATATCTAACTTGTTCCCCTTAAAATATACAAGGACTGTATTATTCACTAAAAACATTTACCAAAATTTTACACCACATGAAACACACTTTGAAAACCGCTGCTTTGATAATGATTGCAGCCTTTACCATTACATCGTGCCAGAAAGATGCAAAAGTTTCTGAAGAAGAAATTTCGCAGGAGGTGCTGGCTCAAATTAAAAACCTTGGATTCAGCACTGCCAATGTGCAGAAAATTGAAGAGGGCTACCTGGTGGAAGGCGACATCATTCTTACTCCGCAAAATTTAACTGAACGACCCAGCTCGCCGGCACTCAGGATTGCTGAAGTTGAGCAGTACCGCACCTTTAATACCGTCTCAGGCATTCCCCGCAATATTACCATCAGCCTCAGTGGCAATTACAACCAGAATATTTCTGATGCAGTAAACAATGCCATAGCCCGTTACAATGCTGAAAATCTTGGAATCACTATGACAAGAGTAGCCAGTAGTGGAAATATTAACGTAAGTGTTGTTAACGGAGGGTCTTATATTGCTTCAGCAGGATTTCCTGATGAAAATGGTAATCCTTACCCCCAGGTTAAGTTCAACAGGCAATACAGGAACTGGGATAATACCACACTTACTACAGTATTTGCACACGAGTGGGGTCATTGTATCGGTTTCCGCCATACAGATTATATGAACCGTAGTTTTAGCTGCGGTACCGGCGGAAATGAGGGACAAGAAACAACCGGTGTAGGCGCCGTGCATATTCCGGGCACACCCACCGGGCCGGATGCTGCATCCTGGATGCTGGCCTGCATTGGCAATGGGGTGAACCGGCCGTTTAATAACAATGATAAAACAGCGCTTAATTACCTTTATTAATAGCCTATCTCTTTCTTTTAAATAAAAGCCGCCAGGTGACTGACGGCTTTTATTTTTCCATGCGCCAGCAGAAGCGCTGAAGCCGCCCCGCAAAATCAAATGGAGTGGTTTGGCGTGTAATATCCTGTAAAGAACTGCATTTGATTTTCTCCTTTTCCAGGATAAATTTTTGGTAATTGGTGCTGAAATAAAGAACGCCACCCGGCTTTAATATTCTTAAACAAGCATGAATCAGTTGTACATGGTCACGCTGCACATCCAGAGTATCTGTCATTCGCTTGCTGTTGCTGAACGTGGGCGGGTCAAGAATAATAAGATCAAAACCGGAATCGGGAGTTGTTTTTAAAACCTGAATTACGTCGGCCTGAACATACTTGTATTTCGAAGCATCACTAAAGCCGTTGAGCCGCATGTTTTTTTCCGCCCACGAAAGATAAGTTTTGGAAAGATCAACAGTAGTTACTTCCAAAGCGCCACCTTCAGCAGCATATACCGAAAAGGAACCTGTGTAGGCAAAAAGGTTCAGCAGCTTTTTCCCGGCCGATTCGCTACGCACCATTTCCCGTGTGATGCGGTGGTCAAAGAAAAGACCTGTATCGAGATAGTCACTAAGATTCACAATAAATATCAACCCGTTTTCCTGAACAATAAATTCAGATTTCCTGTTCTCAAACTTCTGATATTGACCCCGGTGCCCCGCCTTTCTTCGGCGCAGTTTCAAATAAATATTTTCAGCTTTTATTTCCAGCACTTCGCAGAGCAGCAGCAGGCAACCCTGTATCCACCCGTCATGCTCAATATCGCTCATGCCATGCCTGCGTTTGTATTCAGACACATGAATGTTGTTTTCATACACATCAATGCAAAAAGGGAATTCAGGAAGATCATGATCATACAGCCGGTAGCAGGAAACATTTAACCGATTTGCCTGCCTGCCAAGATGCCGGTAAACTTTCATCAGCCTGTTGCGGAACATCCGGAATTTTGCTTCATCCATAAAAAATAATTTACGAACTTAGTCAACCCGTTTCAAACCATTTAACCATTTAACCATTTAACCATTTAACCATTCAGCCATTCAACCATTCTAACTACCCGACTGCATGTACGCCATTGTTGACATAGAAACCACCGGCAGCTACGCTTCAGCCAACGGCATTACTGAAATTGCCATTCATGTTTTTGACGGGGAAAAAGTAATTGAAAAATTTGAATCGCTTATCAACCCCTGCCAGCCGATACCACGGTATATACAGTCATTCACCGGCATCACCGATAAAATGGTGGCCGGGGCACCGCAGTTTGAAGAAGTGGCGGAGCAGGTATTCAGCCTGCTAAGTGAAAATATTTTTGTTGCTCACAATGTTAACTTCGATTACAGTTTTTTGAAAAGTCATTTGCTCAGGGCCGGGTTTGAACTGACTTCAAAAAAACTCTGCACCATCCGGCTGAGCCGGAAAATTTTTCCCGGATTTCCCTCGTACGGCCTTGCCAACCTGTGCCGTTCGCTTGAAATTGATATCAGCCGTCATCACCGTGCCGGCGGCGATGCGGATGCCACCACCCGGATTTTTAAACTGCTGCTGGAAAATGACAGGGAAAATTTTATCAGTCAAAGCCTGCTGCGGAATTCAAAAGAGCAATCGCTGCCGCCCAATGTGCCTAAAAAACATTTTGAACTGCTGCCTGCCACACCGGGTGTTTATTATTTCCATAATGAAAAAGGAAAAATAATTTATGTAGGCAAAGCCAACAACATCCGCAGCCGGGTAAACAGTCATTTCAGCAACAACAGCGCCGGCAGGCAGAAACAAAATTTTATCCGGCATATTCACTCTATCAGTTTCCGCAGCTGCGCCACGGAGCTGATGGCCAGCATTCTTGAATCGGCCGAAATAAAACGCTACTGGCCGCAGTTCAATTATGCGCAAAAACATTGGGAAGATGTATTTGGCATTTATGCCTACGAAGACCAGAACGGCTACCTGCGGCTGGTGATTGAAAAAAACAAAAAGTACCTGAAGCCGGTTTACACTTTCCGTTACCTGGCCGATGGTCATGCGTGGCTTAAAAAGGCGGTTGCAGAATTTAATCTTTGCCCCAAACTTTGTTTTCTTCAGAAAGGAAGCGGGCCCTGTACAGAAGTAGAAATCAACAACTGCAAAGGCGCCTGCATAAAAGAGGAAAAAAAATCAGCGTATAATAAAAGAGTAAAACAGGCCATTACCCGGCTGAGCGAACAGGATTCATTTGCCATCGTGGAAAAAGGGCTTCAGCAGGATGAGCAATCCTGCATTCTTGTTCACAAAGGGCGGTTTGCCGGCATGGGTTACCTGCCTGCCGGCTATGAAATAAACAACCCGGAAGAAGTGAAAGAATTTTTAACCGTGTTCCGCGAAAACAATTATATCCGCAACCTGCTCATCGGTTACAAAGAAAGATTCCCGTCAAAAATTCTGATGCTGAACGGCGCTGCTGCCGGCAGCATGAAAGAAAAATACAGCTCTGTCGTTTAGGTTATCTTTGCTTCCCTCAATAAAAATTTCATGAGAAAAATAGCCGGAATTATTTGTACCTCTATCCTCTGTGCGCCTGTTTTTTCACAAGTAAAAAAACTGCCGGTAAAACCTGCTGCTCCCAAACCCGTATTGAACAACCTGCGTGATTCGGCCAGCTACACAGCCGGCATTTTTATTGTGAACCGTTACCTGCCGCAAGGCATCAGCGGTTTCAACACTGCAATTATTAAACGAGCTGTGGATGATTTGCAGGCAGGTAAAAAACAACTGGTAAGCGATGGCGATGCCGATAAAGTGATACTGGCTTACCAGCAAATGCTGAAGTCAAAAACAAAATTGCCGGCAAAACCTGCTGCTGCCGGCATAGTGCTGAAAAACCTGCGTGACTCGGCAAGCTATGTGGCCGGCATTTTTATGATCAGCTTTTTTAAAAGTGTGGATGTAACCAACCTGAACAGTGCAGTGGTGGCCAGGGCGGTTAACGATCTGCAAACCGGCAAGCCCCGACTGCTCAACGACAACCAGGCGAATAAAGCTGTGATGGATTACCAGTATAAATTACAAATGATAAAATCGAAAGCCAATATTGAAGCCGGTGAAAAATTTCTTGCAGAAAATAAAAAAAGACCTGAAGTGAAAACTACCGCCAGCGGGTTGCAGTATGAAATTATCACGCAGGGCGAAGGACCCGTGCCGCAAAATGGCGACGTGGTGAATTGCAATTACCGCGGCACTTATATTGACGGAAAGGAATTTGATAACTCGGCAAGAGCAGGTAAGCCCGTTTCATTTTCGATAAACCAGGTTATCAAAGGCTGGACCGAGGCGCTGCTGATGATGCCGGTGGGTTCAAAATGGAAATTGTATGTGCCATACCAGCTGGGTTATGGCCCCGGCGATTACCGCGATATTCCCGGCGGCTCCGTGCTCATTTTCGACATCGAACTGGTAAGTATTAACAGTAAATAATCAGGACTTCAGGTTTTCTTTCATCTGTTCTATCTGGGCACGGGTGCCGAATACTATTACTTTGCATCCTTCAGTTATCAAAGTATCGTCGGATGGATTGATAAGAAATTTTCCATCGCGGCTTTTAATTCCCAAACAACTTACACCGGTCTTGTTCCAGTCCATCACTTCCTTCAGCGATCTGTTTTTCAAACCGGCCGGAAGTGCTTCAAAAGGTACCGATTCCATGTTTACCGATTCGCCGTCTTCGCTGGAAAGAAAATCCATAAACTCGATCACATCGGGTTTTGAAACCAGCGTGGCCATGTGTGAGCCGCCGATTTTATCCGGCATAATGATATTATCGGCTCCGGCCTTCCGGAGTTTCGGGTAAGAACTGTCATCTGATGCCCGGCTGATGATCCTGATTCCAGGATTCAATGCCCTTGCCGAAAGAACGATAAAAACATTATCGGCATCCATCGGCAAAGCAGTTATCAGGGCAATGGCTTTATCAATACCTGCTTTCTTCAGCAGTTCATCATCGGTGCTGTCGCCTACCAGGTAAATGAGGCCGGGGAAAACAGGCAGGTTGTAACAACAGAATCAGAAACATGAAAAGGGCAAAAAAAAGGGGCGGCACGAAAGCCGCCCCCGCCGTTGGTTAAAACCTTGAAGCTTTAACGATTTTTCACGACGAATTTTTCGACTGCCTGCTCACGGGTTTCGATATTTACAATGCGCACCGTGTAGAAGCCCGGAGCCAGGTTGTCAATCTGAATAGTGTTGTTGCTTACAGCTTTCCACTGCCTGATGACACGACCATGCATATCCATCAATGATACATCGCGGATGGCATTCACATCTTCAAACACTACATTCACTTTTCCATCAGCGCTGGGGTTGGGGTAAATAATGGTTTTGGTCTTCTGGCCATCACCCCGTACCGAACGGATCAGGCTGAAAGAATACGTACCGTCGAAATCAATTTGCTTTAACCTGTACTGGGAGATGCCTTTCGTGTTATTAATATCGCCAAACTCATAACTCAACGGTATAGAACTGCTGCCATTAAATGCTTTTGAATCCACAAAGCCGAGCGATTGCCACATGCCATTGCCCACTTTGCGTTGCACATCAAATCCCCTGTTATTCTCTTCAATTTCAGTTTCCCATTTCAGGGTCACTTTATCGCGGTAGCGGGTGGCAGTAAAGGAACGCAGTTTGATGGGCAGGGTGGCGCATACTTCTTCAATAACCGGTGTGCCCAGGACGTTTGAAAATTCCCGGCCGGTAACTTCTGCAAAAATTCCATATTGTGCCCACGGATCCAGACAGCAATAAGGATGCGGCAGATTAATAGGCCCGGAACTGTAAGGCGTTGATGAATTAAGTACTATTGTATCCGAAGTGTGCACCAGGGCATCGTCGCCTCCAGGCTCTTTAATTCCATCCAGGTCATCGGCATAAATTCTGTACAAAACATGGATGTCTGTAGCGCTTCCGGTGGTAAGTCCTATTGCAAACTTGAAGGGCGAATTGATGCAGATTTTCTGCAGGGCAATGGCCGGATCGTTGAATGACTGTGTCAATCCGCAGATATAACATTGTGCTTTGGGATCAGGCGCATTGGAGTTGGAACCCCAGATATCCGTTTTCACCACAATGGGGGCGCCGCAGGAAATGTTTACAATAATCTTGATATTGGCAACTTCAAAGTGTAAAGTATCTGTTGTGCCTTTCCGTGTGACTACAGCATCAAGTCCCGGGGAGTTGGAAGGTTTGGTTAAAACGACTGTGCCATCGTGGGGGTAAGATGTGGCAAATTTTGCAGTTACATTCACGGGAGTATTAGCCGGAAAAGTAACTGTGTTCAGGTTAATAAAACCGATATCAAGAAATGATTTACCTACGGCATCCACGGCAGTTCCCAGTTGGGCGCTGGTACCGGGGTTCTGGGCATTGGAATTACCGCAATCGAAAATGGCCGGGCTTGGATAATCGGGCGCCAGCCAGGAATGAAAGAAAAGGTATTTAAATCCGGAATTAGTGATAATGTCGAATGATGCATTGAATTTGTATTCACACTTGGAAGCTCCAAGCACCACCGGATCGGCCGCTGGTGTAATTACCAGGTTGGCAAACTGCAGGTCGCACTGTGCTGTGGTTTTCTTGCAAACCATCAGCGTCAGCAGGCTGAAAACTGAAAGTAAGATCTTTCTCATACTACAAGGTTTTAATTAATGAATGAATTATTTACAGGGATTCAGATATAAATAAATCCTGCCTTCGGATGCTTCAGGCCAATTATAATGTACAATTCCACTGCCTGGCTTTTCAGGAAAGCGTTCTTGACAGGTTTGGAGTTACCCATCACAGGCTACGGAGAAGTGAGTTACTAATCAGGAATGATTTGAATAAAATTACCGGGTAGTTTTCCAACGGAGAGTGGGAGAATGGAAGTATCAAAATTGAAATTACAAAAAAATGGTATTGACCAAAAATTTTTTTTCACTGCCGGCAATCCGGTATTATAAAAAGGGGCGACACATTGCTGGCCGCCCCGCTGTTGGTTAAAACCTTGAGCTTTAACGCTTGTTTACAACTATCTTTTCCACTACCTGCTCACCGGTTTCGGTATTTACTATACGCACTGTATAGAAGCCGACATTCAGGTTATCTACCGTAATATTATTGTTGGTTACGCCCTTCCATTGCTTAATCACCCGGCCGCTCATATCCATCAGCGACACATCGCGGATGCCGTTTATATCTTCAAACACGATGTTTACTTTACCGTCGCTGCTGGGGTTGGGATAGATGATAGTTTTGCCTTTCTGACCTTCACCGCGAACGGTACGAATCTGGCTATAGGAGTATTTGCCATCAACGTCATTCTGCTTTAAGCGGTATTGCGAAACACCATTTGTATTATTAAAGTCTGCATATTCGTATGAAAGCGGAGAATTGCTGAATCCGTTAACAGCTTTAGTAGGTATGGTAGCAACAGTAACCCAGTTGCCATAGCCTATTTTACGTTGCAGTTCAAAGTCAGAATTATTAATCTCAGTGGCTGTTTCCCATTTCAAAGTTACATGGCTGCGGTTGCGGCTTGCTGTAAACGATTTTAGGGTAACAGGCAATGCGGAGCAGGGATTATCGAGTGCCACAACCTTATCAAAACATCCGCGTTGTGTTTGATACACCAGGATGAAGGGATAAAGGTAGAAACCGGCATCAAGATAAATAGAGTCGGCCGAACCGATTTCGGCTCCGGTTACACTCTTTACATCAGCATCCTGCACATCGCCGCCGTCAATTTGCTGATTGCCATTGACATCATAATATAAAATAACATCTACCGGGAAATCATCAGCTATGGTAACATCGCCGGTAAAACCAGTAATATTAAATACAACCCGGGGGTTTACATCGCCGGCAAACTCACCGCATCTTACCAGTTGAGTGGTTGTAAGCGATCCGGCCAGGCCGGAAGCAGAACCATTAGTAACACCGGGGGTATGGTTTGTCTGGGGTGCAGTTTTTACCCAGGCGCCGCATTTACCATCACTTGTCCTGGCATATCCGTTATCGCTGCCGCCACTGGGGTTGAAAAATTCAACCGCTTTCAGTGTATTAAAATTAACTGTGAACTGATTACCCGGAGCGCCACAGCCTGCCAGGGGAACTGTTAAAGAACCTAAAGAAACTGCAAAATTTGACAATGTTCCGTTATTAGCACCACCATAAAATCCATTGATTAAAACACCGTTTCTGAAAAGCAGCGTAAAATAAAACTGGCTGCCATTAAGGGTCCCGTCCAGCAGGTTTGTAATTACTGTAGAATTAGGAAGATTCAAGTCAGTATAACCTGAACCATTCCACCCAAATTTTTTCAAATAGCCGTTTGTAGAGCCATTTCTGAAATTGATATCATTCCAGTTTACATCGGCCATGGCACCAGCCGTACCCTGCACACTGAATGTAGATGCCGAAGCCAGTACATAGTAGCCGGGTGCTGAATTGATAGCCGGCGTATTCGGCAGGTCAAGAACATACCAGCCTTGTGCAGAACCTCCTTCGTTCTGATAATAAACCATAATGGTATAACAGTCCAAGGATCCGGAGCCGGCACTGTTATAGATTTCAATGAACTCGCTGTTGGCTCCGCCGGGGTTACCGTACACTTCATTCAAAGTGACATTTTGCGCCTTCACTACTGCAAAGGCAACAACCAACATCAGTGAAAGTAAAATCTTTTTCATGCTTCAAGGTTTTTTGTCCCGCCTGTTGCGGGACGGTTAAAAAAAGTTTTAACTGTTACAAATTCTGGCCGTTTCCTTTCCGGAAGCGGTATATGATGATTTTTATCATCCGCTGTTTGCGGTGATTCAGCAGGAGCCTGGATCTATGGCATTCGTAATAGGAAGGACTTAGCTAAAGCAGCTTTAATAGGGGTACAGTTCAGAATTTCTGAAGGATTTGGAAAACAGTATTGCCAAAATATCATTGCCTCAGCAATAGACATTTCAGCTACACTACAGAGTTCAACATTAAATTTGGATTTTTAACCAACGGCTTTTTTACACAGGAGAGTGGGAAATTGAGGAATTGATCGTTTGCAATCAATACGCTAAAGTAAAAATAGTTTTCAGAAAAGCAAATAGCAGGGTAATAATTCTTTTAAAAAAAATGCCTGCTTTCAGCAAATTAGTTACTGATGCTCAATAACATTAAAACAAAGGGCAGGTTGCCCAGCCCTTTTGTTGCCAGGTTCATCCGTTCTCTCAGTTCACAATTATTTTCCTGCTCGTAATTTCCCCATCCCGGCTGTTTTCAATTTTCAGCACATATCCTCCCGGTTTCAGCCTGCTGGAAAACTACTATAAAAAGACCGGTATAACCGAAAGGCGATTCGGCTGACCTTGCATCTGTAAAAAAAGACAACGGCAAAGGAAAGAACTGAAAGCATAAATCGTTTCATGCTGCTGCAAGTTATAAATCAGGTGAAGAATAATGCATGATGCCCGGAAGTGCAAACGATGATCTTCATCATCGTAAAAAGTAAAGCAGCGGGCGGTATCAGGCAGGTACGCTGCGCTTCACCAGCTGAAGCGCCTTATGCAGTGTCTGGATTTCATCCAGGTTGGTATTATCGAGCAGTATGGCATCGTCGGCCTGGCGCAGGGGACTTTCCTTCCGGTTGCTGTCAATATAATCCCGCATTTCCAGGTTGGCTTTTACTTCATCAATGGTCACGTTGGGGTTTTTCACAATTAATTCTTTAAACCGCCGCTCCACCCTTACGGCGCTGTCCGCTGTCAGAAATATTTTCAGCTCGGCGTTTGGAAATACCACCGTGCCGATGTCGCGGCCATCCATTATGATGCCTTTCTTTTTCCCCATCTGTTGCTGCTGCTCTACGGCAAAATGCCGCACTTCTTTTATGGCTGCCACTTCACTTACTTTTTCTGCCACCACCAGGTCGCGGATAACATACTCCACGTTTTCATCATTCAGGTGCATTTCGCCCTGACCGGTGTTTTCATTCACAATAAATTCAAGAAAAATTTCTTTCAGCGCTTTTTTCACTTCAGCTTTATCTGTCCAGTCAATATGATTGCGTAAAAAATACAGCGTGATGGCCCGGTACATGGCGCCGCTGTCCACGTACAGGTAACCCAGCTCTTTTGCCATCCGTTTTGCCAATGTGCTTTTGCCGCAGCTGCTCCAGCCGTCAATTGCAATGATGATTTTTTTAGCCATGCCCTGCAAAAATAAAATTACCGCCTGTAATGGCGGTAATTAATTACAAAGTTCCTTTCAAATAAAATTCAGAACGGCTTTTTCTGCTCTCCGGTTTTCAATCCTTCAAACTTCGGCGCCAGTTTCATATTGTAAAAAATAAAAGAATAAATGTCGGCCGTGGTTTCCAATCCTTTTTTCAGGTTACTGGCGCCATGGCCCGATTTTACATCAATGCGGATGAGTACCGGGTTGGCGCCTTTATATTTCTCCTGCAGTGTGGCAGCGTACTTAAATGAATGAGCCGGCACCACCCGGTCGTCATGATCGGCAGTAGTGACTAGCGTGGACGGGTAGTTCAATCCTTCTTTAATATTATGAAGCGGTGAATAAGCATAAAGATTTTTGAATTCATCCGGTTTATCGCTGCTGCCATATTCAGCTATCCAGTTCCACCCGATAGTGAACTTATGAAACCGGAGCATGTCCATCACCCCTACCTGTGGAATGGCCACCCTGCAAAGGTCGGGCCGCTGGTTGATGATGGCGCCTACCAGCAGGCCGCCATTGCTGCCACCCTGCAAAGCAAGAAAATCTTTTGAAGTGTATTTTTCCCTGATTAAAAATTCACCGGCAGCAATAAAATCATCAAACACATTTTGTTTTTTAAACCGCATTCCTGCTTCATGCCATTTTTCACCATACTCGCTGCCGCCACGCAGGTTGGCTATGCAGTAAATGCCACCCTGCTCAAGCCATGCAATGCGGCTGGGCGAAAAAGATGGATTGCTGCTGATATTAAATCCGCCATAGCCATACAAAATAGTTGGATTCTTTCCGTTCTTCTGTGTGCCTTTTTTATACACAATAAACATCGGAATTTTTGTTCCGTCTTTGCTTGTATAAAACACCTGCTCGGTTGAATAGTCCTCCGGGCTGAATTTTATTTCAGGCTTTCTGAAAACAGAGCTTTTCCCTGTTGCAATGTCATAACGATAAATGGTTGGAGGAAATGTGATGGAAGTAAATGTGTAAAAAACAAACTTGTCATCCCTGTCGCCGCCAAATCCCCCGGCAGAGCCTAAGGCCGGCAGTGCTACTTCCCTTTCCTGCTTGCCATCAAAATCATACACATACACACGGCTGGTCACATCTTTCAGGTAAGTGATAAACAATTTTCCACCAGACGAAGTAACGGAAGAAACATTTTCCGGTTTTTCCTCAATAACTGTTTTCCAATTTGCTGGTTCAGGTTGTTGCGGGTCCACTGAAACGATGCGCTGGTTCAGCGCCCCGTCGTTTGTTATCAGTAAAAATTTGCCGTTCACTTCTTCTATAAAACCATAATCATACTCGCCAACTTCCTTAATAATGGGTTTAAATTTTTTATCATCACTGCGGCTGTCGAAATACCACAGGGCATTTCCATCCTTTCCTTTTCCCCGGTCGGTGATGTTCAGAAACACATAGCGCTCATCTTCGCTGGTGAATACGCCATGAAAGCGCTGCGGGTTTTGCGTATCATCATACACCAGCACATCTTCACGCTGCGATGTACCCACTTTATGATAATATACCCGGTGATTTTCATTTTTGGTGGAAAGTTCTTTTCCTTTTTCCGGGGCAGGATAGCGGCTGTAATAAAACCCGTCACCCTTCCAGGCCACACCGGATACTTTTACCCACGCCAGCGAATCGGTAAGATATTTCAGCGTGGTCATATCCATTACAAAAAAAGTACGCCAGTCGCTGCCGCCCTGGGTTTTGCCTACCACAGCATACTTTCCGTTTTTCGAAAGTGAAAATGTGCCAAGACCCGTGGTGCCGTCATCTGAAAATTTGTTGGGATCAATAACCAGTTCGGGTTTACCATCGAGGCCTTTCTGGCGGTAAATGACACTCTGGTTTTGCAGGCCGTCATTTTTTGAAAAATAGAAATACTCATTTTTTCTCGACGGCGAACTGTACCGGGGATAATCATTAATCTCTTCCAGTCGCTTCAGCCATTGGGCCCGGTAGGGTATTTGTTCCAGGTAACCAAAGGTTACTTTATTCTGTTCTGTCACCCATTGTTTTGTTTCATCACTATTATCATCTTCCAGCCAGCGGTAAGGGTCGGCAACCAGCATACCATGATAATTGGTTACGGTATCTACTTGTTTCGTTGCAGGATAATTCAGCTGCGCTGATACAAAAAGAGGAATGCTGCCGAGCAGCAGTAGCAATATTTTTTTCATGACAATTGTTTTGGGTAAATAAAATTAAACGAATAAGACTGCAAAAATTTTTTTCTCTTACAAAAGGTAACCTGCCATGATGATTGACCGAATGTGAAAAAAACACAATCGGAAACAAAACATTATTTTTGGCGGCCAGAATAAAACAAAAATTCAAACGGATGTTTGTTTTAACTGGTTCATTATAAGTATTATGGAAAAAAAAGTTTCGAGGATTGGTGTACTGACTTCCGGCGGCGATTCACCTGGCATGAATGCGGCCATCCGGGCTGTGGTAAGAACAAGTTTGTATCACGATTTACCGGTATATGGAATCATGCGGGGCTACCAGGGTATGATTGACGATGATATTCATGAGATGGATACTCGTTCGGTGGCCAACATCATTCAGCGTGGAGGCACCATATTGAAAACGGCACGATGCAAAGAATTTTATGATTACGAAGGAAGAAAAAAAGCATACGAAAACCTGAAAAAAAGAGGAATTGACGGGTTGGTGATTATTGGCGGCGATGGTTCATTCCGCGGCGCTGTGCAGTTCAGCAAAGAGTTTGACATTCCCTGCATCGGGCTTGCCGGCACTATTGATAAAGATATTTTAGGCACCGACTTCACCATCGGGTTCGACACGGCAGTGAACACCGCCGTGGAAGCAATAGATAAAGTACGGGATACCATGGATGCCCACGACCGCATCTTCATCATCGAAGTGATGGGGCGTGATGCGGGTTACATCGCCCTGCACAGCGGCATTGCCACCGGGGCAGAAAACATCCTGATTCCTGAGCGGAAAACCGATATTGATGATATTGTGGAATCGCTGCAGGAAAAAGAAAGAAGAAAAAAACTGGTAAACCTCATCGTGGTGGCCGAAGGCGATGAGTTTGGCGGTGCAGTAGAAGTGGAAAAAGTGCTGAAAGAAAATCTGCCGAAAGCCGAAATACGGGTTTGCATTCTCGGGCATATCCAGCGGGGCGGGGCGCCTTCCTGCCTCGATCGCCTGATTGCAAGCCGCATGGGTTTTCATGCAGTGGAATGCCTCATCGAAGGCAGGTTCAATGTATTTGTCGGCATTCAGAACAACAAGATGCACTATATACCCCTTGAAAACGCCGTAAAAAGCAAAGGAAAAATCAGCGAAGAGTGGCTGAAGATTGTGAAGATACTGGCAAGTTAAACCCCTGTTCCCCTTACGGGAGTACCGGGTTGGTTTTTCATGATTTTATTTGAAAGCTCTTAAAAATTATAAGTGGAATGTTGGTGTTACCAGCTTCTGTAATTCTATTTAGCAGTTGTTGCGTCGCACACTTCAACTTTCGGTTTTCTAATCGCATTATTAATTCTGCACCTCCTTCAGGGGGGTGTCCAAAACCCGCCGTTCTTGCGGACTGTGCTTATGACTAAAAACATTGAAAAATATTTTTACAAACAACAGAACAAAGAAGCCGGCATCGAGCACACACATCACCGCACTAAAATTGTTGCCACGGTAGGCCCTGCCTGCAATACGTATGATAAGCTGCTGGAACTGGTAAGAGCCGGTGTAAATGTTTTCCGGTTGAATTTTTCGCACGGCACACACGAGGATAAACTGAAGATCATTGAATACATCCGGGGTATAAATGATAACGAACCCTATAATATAGCCATCATCGGCGACCTGCAGGGCCCGAAACTGCGTGTGGGTGAAATTGAAAACGGCTCCATCGAAGTGAAGGAAGATGACTTACTCACTTTTACCAATGAAAAACTTGTCGGCAACAAAGAGAAGATTTATGTCTCATATCCCAACCTGCACAAGGATGTGAAAGTGGGGAATACCATCCTGGTTGACGATGGCAAGCTGGAAGTAAAAGTGATGAGTATTGAAAAAAACAACGATGTAAAAGTTAAGGTGACGCTGGGTGGTCTGCTTTCATCCAAAAAAGGAATCAACCTGCCCGATACAAAAATCACGTTGCCCGCTCTAACGGAAAAAGACCTGGCCGACCTGGATTTTATCATTGAACAAAAACTGGATTGGGTGGCACTTTCCTTTGTGCGAAATGTGAAGGACATCATCATTTTGCGCAACAAGCTGGAAGAAAAGAAAAGCAAAACCAAGATAATTGCCAAAATTGAAAAGCCGGAAGCAATTGATAATATCCGCGACATCATAGTGGAATCAGACGGCATCATGATTGCCCGTGGCGACCTGGGCGTAGAACTGCCGGTGGAGAAAGTGCCGCTCACTCAAAAACAGATTATCCGCAAATGCATCCACCGCGCCAGGCCGGTAATAGTGGCCACGCAGATGATGGAGAGCATGATTGAAAGAACCAAACCCAACCGCAGCGAAATAACCGATGTGGCCAATGCCGTGCTCGAAGGCGCTGATGCCGTAATGCTGAGCGGCGAAACCGCCACCGGTGCACACCCCACGCTGGTGGTGGAAACCATGAAAAAAATAATCGAAGAAGTGGAAAAAACCGACTACCGCTACAACCTCGAAGATGAACTGGTACCCCAATCCCACTCCCCTTCTTTTTTAAGCGATGCCATTTGTTATAATGCCTGTAAGCTGGCTAAAGATGTGGATGCCCAGGCGCTGATTGGCATGACGCAAAGCGGCTATACCGGTTTTATGCTGAGCAGCTACCGCCCCAAATCGCCGCTGTTTATTTTTACCAAAGAAAAATCGCTTGTAAACCAGCTCAGCCTTAGCTGGGGAGTGCAGGCATTTTTTTATGACGAAGAAGAAAGCCTTGATGACATCATCTTCGACCAGATAGATATTCTGAAAGACCGTGGCTTCATCAAAACCGGTGAAGTGGTGGTAAGCACAGGCAGCACACCGGTTGATCTGCATTTACCAACCAATACATTGAAAATTACAAAGGTTGATTAAAGAGAGTGGTTGAATGGATAAATGGCTGCATTGTTTAAATTGTCGTTTTTCCAAAACTTTTTATACGTAAATCAATTTAACCATTAGACAATTATTCCTCACCTCCACATTACAAGAATAATCGCTGCCAGCACATGGCCGATGACATGATAACCGTTGTTGATAAAATAAAGTCCGCCGGGTTTGCTTTCATACACATAATTAATGCTGACAGCCGTGCTGGCAAAGCACAGCCCCGTTACCAGGCCCATCTTTACTCCCGAAAACAGCCCCACAAAATCAAACTTTACAATCAGCAGTGAAAGACCAAGGCATACAATGAAAATAAGAACAAAGGTGGCAGCCATCATTTTGCCCATACCTTTTTTCAGGTCGGGATTGCTGGTATCCAGTTTTACAAGCGTGGCCCATGCGGATCCGAAAAGTGCCTTAGAATACCACAGGGCGCCCAGTACAAAATAAGCTAAAGCAGCCACCAGTATGGCCAGCCAGTTGAGGTGTGACAGGATTTCAAAATTCATAACAGTTGGTTTTATGCGGAGAATTTCCCCGGCTGTAAAAAATAATTACAGGTAAAAGCTAATCACATTACCCCGGATTTCAAAATGCTGTTAAAAAAAAGCCCGCTGTCAATCACATCGGGCATATTGAAGCAGTCAATCCTTATAGCTTTTTTATTTTGATATTGCGGAACCACACATGGTTGCCGTGATCCTGCAAAGCAATTTTTCCTTTTTTATAAATACTGAAATCAGGATAGTCTTTCCACTTGGAGTTTTTCAGCATGTTTTTCCAGTTGTCATCGCCGATGGTGGTGGAAACCACCGGCTCCCCGTTCAGCCAGAAATCCAGCTTGCCGTTCACATGTTTTATTTCCACTGCGTTCCATTCCAGCGCCGGCTTTACGGTTTCTTTGGAGCATGAAATCAAATCGTACAGGTCGCCGGCACGGTGTTTTGTAATTTTCGCATCGCTGTGACAGGCATTATCGAGTATCTGCATTTCAAGACCGGTGTGCCACGCCCATTTATATTTGGCGGAATCTTCGTGTATCAAAAAAATGATACCGCTGTTGCCGCAGGTATCAATTTTCCATTCCAGTTTCAGGTGAAAGTTTTCAAACTCTTCATCCGTCACAATATCGCCGCCGCCTTTTATCTGCCAGTCCTGTTTTTCTGATGCATCCAGGTGAAGTTCCCCTTCCGTTACTTTCCAGGCAGCGCCTGCTGCCGGCTCTCCATACTTGTGCCAGCCTTTTGTTGATGTGCCTTCAAACAGCAGTTGCCAGCCGTCATTCTTTTCTTCATCGGTAAGTATATTGTGGGTTGCTGATACTGTCACTGGTTGTTTATTTTCTTCATTTTTCCCCGCATTATCCGAACAGGAAATAACCAACAAGGATAATGCCGGAGCCAGGTATTGTTTCATTCAAGGTTATTTTTTGAGTAATAAAACATATTTCGCCACCGCTTCAGCATCTTCCTGTGTGAAAGTCGGATGAGGAGCCATTGGCACTTCTCCCCACACACCGCTGCCGCCCGCAATAATTTTATGAGCAAGGTATGCGATGGCTGTGTCCTGGCCGGCATATTTATTGGCTACATCACGCCAGGCCGGCCCGATATTTTTTTCTTCAATCTTATGACAGGTTAAACAGTCACTCTTTGAAACAATCGCAAGCCCTTTCTGGTAATCGGGGTTATCGCTCAACTCGCCTGATGATGCAGCGGTTTCTTCTTTTGCTGGTTCTTCCTTTGTGGTTTCATCCGATTTCTTTTCGCCACCGCCGCCGCAGGCTGCCAGCAGGCCCAGCATGCCCAGCATTACAAAAATTTTTTTCATATCAGATTTTTTTTTGGTGTGTAAAGGTATTTATTATTCAATTCCTAAAACCTTGCGGTTAAATTTTTCATCCGTTGCCTGGCCGGCAAAATCGTCAAAGGCTTTTTCTGTAACACGGATGATATGTTTTTTTATAAACTCAGCGCCTTCCCTGGCGCCGTCTTCCGGATGCTTGATGCAGCACTCCCACTCCAGCACGGCCCAGCCGCCATAATTATATGCAGCCAGCTTGCTGAAGATGGATTTAAAATCCACCTGCCCGTCGCCCAGCGAGCGGAAACGGCCGGCACGGTCAATCCAGTTCTGGTAACCGCTGTACACTCCCTGCCTGCCTGTGGCATTGAATTCAGCATCCTTTACATGAAACATGCGGATGCGTTCATGATAGTTGTCAATATAATCAAGGTAGTTGAGGCATTGCAATACAAAATGCGAAGGATCGTACAGCAGGCATGCCCGGCTGTGATTATTTACTTTTTCCAAAAACATTTCGTAGGTAATACCGTCATGCAGATCCTCGCCGGGATGTATTTCGTAACAAACATCCACACCACACTCATCAAAATAATTCAGGATGGGAAGCCAGCGCCGGGCCAGTTCTTTAAACCCGGTTTCCACCAAACCGGCCGGCCGCTGAGGCCATGGATATATGGTTGGCCACAACAATGCGCCGCTGAATGTGGCATGAGCATTCAATCCTAAATTCTGTGAAGCTTTGGCTGCCCACTTCAGTTGCTGCACGGCCCATTCCGTTCTTGCCCCGGGATTTTTTTTAACACTATCGGGAGCAAATGCATCAAACAAATCATCATAAGCCGGATGAACGGCCACAAGTTGACCCTGCAGGTGCGTGGAGAGTTCAGTGATTTCAACTCCGCATTCGTTTATCATTCCTTTCAGTTCATCCGCATAGGATTTACTTTCCGCTGCTTTTTGCAAGTCAATGCACCGCGGATCCCAGGTAGGAACCTGCACGCCGGCGAAGCCAAGATTTTTTGCCCAGCGGCAAATGGATTGCACGTCATTAAAAGGCGGTTTGTCGCCCATGAACTGTGCAAGAAAAATGGCGGGGCCTTTAATGGTTTTCATATTTTTTTATTTCACGCCAAGACTGCAAAGATTTTGCAAAGGCGCTAAGATTTATAAATTATTTACTAGCCTGTGAATTCCGTTTTTAATTAATGGGACATTAAAGTTTATAAGCAAACCCAACTTAATATTAGTTAACCTGAGATAAGTCAATAATTGTTTATAGTGGACTTCTATTAAAGTTTCAACTGATTTGAATTCTAAAATCAATTTATTGTCAATAATAAAATCAGGGATAAATCCAATTCCCATATCAATACCTTCGTGCATTACCTTAATTCCTTGTTGCCTGACAAATGTGATTCCTGTTTTTCTCCATTCAAAATCAAATATTCCTTCATATACACTTTCAAAGAGTCCTGGTCCATACTTGGAATGTATTTTAAAACAAATATCAACCACTACTTTTGAAAGCTCATTCTCAGTCATAGTCCAAAATTTTATCGTTTGCGCCTTTGCATAAAACTTAGCGTCTTTGCGTGATATCAAACTTTAAACTCCAACCACTTTTCATTTGATTTTCCCGAAGCCACTACATTTTCAATAAACGCCATGCCCCGGATGCCTTCATCCGGCCCGGGGAAATCGAGCCACTCATCCTGCGGTTTTTCCCCGTTCATCTTTGCACGGATGGTTAAAGCAAAATTGCGGTAGAGATTGGCAAATGCTTCGAGGTATCCTTCGGGGTGACCGGCGGGAGTTCGTGAATTATGCTTTGCAAAAGAACTCACATAGCCTGTACCCGCACGGTAAATTTCGGCCGGCTTGTCAAGCCATTTTACAATAAGTGAATTGCAATCTTCCTGTTGCCAGTGCACACTTCCTTTTTCGCCATACACTCTTATTTTGATATTATTTTCATCGCCTGCGGCTATTTGTGTAGCCATCAGCACGCCGGTAGCGCCGTTATCATACTTTAAAAACACGGCGCCATCGTCATCCAGCATGCGGCCTTCTACAACAATATTCAGGGCTGCGCAGATATGCGTAGTCTTTAACCCGGTGACGTACTCAGCCAGGTTGAAAGCATGCGTTCCGATATCACCCATGGCGCCGGCAATACCGCTGCGTTTGGGATCAGTACGCCACGATGCCTGTGCATTGCCTTCACTTTCTTTCAGTGTGCTGAGCCAGCCCTGCGGATATTCTGCGTATACTTTTCTTACTTTACCCAGCATCCCGCTTTTGATCATTTGCTTTGCCTGCTTTACCATCGGGAAACCGGTGTACGTATGCGTAAGCAAAAGTGTCAACCCGGTTTGCTGCACTTTTTCTTTTAACTGCTTTGCCTGGTCAAGAGAAAATGTAATGGGCTTTTCGATCGCCACATTGAATCCTTTATCCAGCGCCATCATGGCCGGGTCGAAATGAACAAAGTTGGGCGTAACGATACTGACAAAATCAATCCGTTTGTCTTTGGGCATGGCCGCTTCTTTTTCCAGCATCACTTTATAATCGGTGTAAATGCGGTTTTCATCCAGAAACAAGCTCCGCCCGGAATCAACCGCTACTTCAGGATTTATACTGAGTGTGCCGGCTACTATTTCTATTTGTGCATCCATATTAAATGCAAAGCGGTGAATGGCGCCGATGAACGCATCCTTGCCGCCGCCGATCATGGCCATCCGGAGTTTTCTGTTTTCCATTTTTCAAACAGTTGTTTGGGGTTGATAAAAATTAAATTAATGAGCGGTGAAGGTAAATGTGTTTTTAAAAATAGTACATTTAGCCCATCCAAAATTTTTTATCAAAACCAACACTATGTCTGCTATCAACAAAAAACAACTGTTTCTTGCCAGCAGAATTGCACTTGTAGTTACTGCCATGACATTTGCATACCGGGCAGCTTTGGAAGGAATCTGGGGAGATGAATTCACGCTGACCAAAGAACAGGTTGGCTGGATTTTCAGTCCTGCTTTCTGGGGTTTTACACTGGCCATGATTTTCGGCGGACCGCTTTGTGATGTAATTGGAATGAAAAAACTGGTGGGTCTTGCCTTCATCGGTCATATCGCCGGCGTCATTATTTATTTAATAGCCAAAGATGCCACCATGCTTTTTATCGGCACCGTGTGCATCGGTGTGGGCAACGGAATGGTGGAAGCGGCCTGCAATCCCCTGGTTGTTTCCCTTTATCCGGATGATAAGACGACCAAGCTGAATTCCTTTCATGTATGGTTTCCGGGCGGCATCGTGATCGGGGGTCTTATTTCTTACTTGTTGCTGGAACGAATGAATGTAGACTGGCGCATCATGGTTTCCATTCTTTTTCTTCCTGCGCTTATTTATGGTGTCATGTTCTGGCGGCTTGAATTTCCAAAAACAGAAAGAGTGGAAAAAGGGGTAAGCACAAAAGAAATGTTTTTAAGTTGCCTGAACCCGCTTTACATCATCATGATACTTTGCATGTTTATGACGGCTGCCACCGAGCTGGGCACTAATCAATGGATAAATGCATTGCTCAGCAATGCCGGTGTTTCAGCCATTCTGATTCTTGTCATGATTAACGGTATCATGGCACTGGGCCGTTCCTTTGCAGGTCCGGTGGTACATCGCCTGAATCCAAACGGAATGCTGATTTTCTCGGCTCTCTTTGCTGGCATCGGTTTGTTGCTGCTCAGTCAAACCACCGGGGCTGCCACTATTGGCGCTGCCGTTATTTTTGCCATCGGCATTTGTTTCTTTTGGCCTACCATGCTGGGTTTTGTTTCGGAGTATATTCCCAAAAGCGGTGCGCTGGGATTATCACTGATGGGAGGCGCCGGTATGTTTTCCACTTCACTGGTAATTCCGCTGATGGGAAAATGGTTTGATAAGAACAAGACCGAAGCAATAAGCCAGGGGCTGGATGAAGCGGCAGCCAATCATGCGGCCGGTTCCGATACACTGCTGAAAGTAGCCATTATGCCCGCCATCCTCATAGTTGTGTTCACACTAATTTATATTGTCCGCCGAAATGTTTATAAAAAGCAGAAAGCTGCCCATGCTTAAACACCGGAACCTGCAAGTATGAAACTCCTCACCCGCTTCCAGCTTTCACTCATGATGTTTCTCCAGTTTTTTATCTGGGGTGCATGGTATGTTACCATGGGCACTTACCTGGATAAGGTTTTAGGTGCCACCGGGTTCCAGGTGGGTGCGGCATACAGCGCCATGGCAATCGCCACCATCATCTCACCGTTTTTTGTAGGCATGGTGGCCGATAAATTTTTCCCGGCGCAAAGAGTATTGGGTGTGTTGCATCTTATCGGGGCAGGTCTTTTATTTTACCTGACAAAAATTGATAACGCCGGTTTCTTTTACTGGATTCTATTGTTGTACTCGCTGCTGTATGCGCCTACGCTGGCCTTGGCCAACTCAGTTGCTTTCCGGCAGATGAAAGATCCGGGCAAAGAATTCCCTTCTGTCCGCTTCCTAGGAACAATCGGATGGATAGTTGTTGGCTGGATGATTGATAAAGTGTTCAATCTTTCTACCGAACAACTGGCAACAACATTTATTATTGCAGCCGCAGCATCTGCTTTGCTTGGATTACTGAGTTTTACCCTGCCCGAAACACCGCCCAAAGCCAAAGGCACGAAAACAACTTTTGCACAGGTGCTGGGCGCCGATGCAATGGTGCTGTTCAAAAGCAAAGCCTTTACTGTATTTTTTATCGCATCCATACTTATCTGCATTCCGCTTTCATTTTATTACAGCTTCACCAACTTGTTCCTCACCGAAGCAGGGATGAAAAATGTGACAAGCAGCATGACGCTGGGTCAATTTTCTGAAGCTGTCTTTATTTTACTCATCCCGTTTTTCTTCACCCGGCTGGGCGTTAAATGGATGATTGCCATCGGCATGATAGCATGGGCCGTTCGCTTTGTATTTTTCAGTTATGGCGATGCCGACGCCGGCCTGTGGATGCTTTTTGCAGGCATCATCCTGCATGGTGTTTGCTTTGATTTCTTTTTTGTAACCGGGCAAATCTATACCGATAGCAAAGCGGATATAAAAATTCAAAGTTCTGCACAAGGTCTTATAACCATGGCAACTTATGGAGTTGGTATGTGGATCGGCACTTTACTGAGCGGTTATGTAAAAGATTTTTATACGGCTGATAAAATCGTAGCCTGGAAATCCGTCTGGCTGGTACCGGCAGGCATTGCCGCATCCGTACTGGTATTGTTTATTTTATTTTTTAATGAAAAAAGAAAAAGCCCTGTCACAACCTGAACTGGGCATAGTTTGTACCTTTAAAACCCGATTGCTTGCTATGAAAAAATCAAACCGGAGAGAGGCGCTGAAAAAAATGGCAGCCGGTTCTGTGGCAGTGGCTGCCGCTCCGCTGCTGGGTTCGTTTACTGTTGAAAAAAAAACACGGGAAGCTCTACTCCTGAAAGGCAACATCAACCACTCCGTGTGCCAGTGGACTTATAATTTCCTTCCGCTTGAAGAATTGTGCATCGAAGTAAAAAAAATGGGGCTAGGCGCTATTGACCTCCTTGCACCAAAAGACTGGCCCACGCTGAAAAACCACGGACTTCATTGCTCCATGTGCTATACCGCCGGCAAAGTAAGCCTTACCGACGGGTGGATTGACAAGGCCAACCATGCCTGGCTTATCAAAGATTATTCAGAAGCCATTCCACTGGTGGCGGGGGCCGGGTTTAAAAATCTTATCTGCTTCAGCGGCAACCGCCGCGGCATGGATGATGAAACCGGCCTGAAGAACATGACGGAAGGCATTAAGCAAATCATTGGGCTGGCAGAAAAACACGGCGTGATTGTACAGATTGAAGTTTTTAACAGTAAAGTCAATCACCCCGATTACATGGCCGACAACAGCCGTTGGGCAGTGGAATTGTGCAAACGCATTGGCTCGCCCAACTTCAAAATTCTGTATGATATCTATCACATGCAGATTAGCGAAGGCGATATTATCCGCACCATTCAAAACAATCATGAATACTTTGGTCATTATCACACGGCCGGCGTGCCGGGCCGGCACGAAATAAATGAAAGCCAGGAGCTGTATTACCCGGCCATCATGGAAGCGATTGTGAAAACCGGTTTCGCCGGGTATGTGGCGCAGGAGTTCATCCCAACCGGAAAAACAAATGAAGAAAAAGTAGCAGCGCTGAAAGATGCAGTGCGAAGATGTGATGTGTAAAAGGGTGAGTGGCCAATGGAGGAATGACGGTGGGTGAATCAGCTCCATAGAATTACCTGACGATGAACGGAGCGTCGCAACGGAAGCTTAATAGCAGTACTTAAAGCCGGGAATATAAAAATCATCACCCGGTTAAACAGGCGTTGAAAAAAAATTGAAACGATAAACAATAAACAATAAACACAACCATGGCAGACAACAACACGTACGATGCAATTGTGGTGGGCTCCGGCATCAGCGGAGGCTGGGCCGCCAAAGAGCTTTGTGAAAAAGGCCTCAAAACAATCATGCTGGAACGGGGCCGCAACATTGAGCATATAAAAGATTACGAACAAAGCAACAAACCGATATGGGAATATGCACATCGCGGCCAGCGTACACAGGAAATGATTAAGGACTATCCTGTGCTGAAACGGGATTACCCGCTTAACGAACGCAACCTGCATTTCTGGGTGAAAGACTCGGAATGTCCTTACACGGAAACAAAACGCTTCGACTGGTTTCGCGGTTATCATGTAGGCGGCCGTAGCCTCATGTGGGGCCGGCAGAGCTACCGCTGGAGTGAATTTGACTTTGAAGCCAATGCAAAAGACGGCATTGCCATTGACTGGCCCATTCGCTACAAAGACATTGAACCGTGGTACACCCATGTAGAAAAATTTGCCGGCATACAGGGCTCTTATGAAAATCTGCCGCAACTGCCCGACAGTCATTTTCTGCCGGCCATGGAACTGAATGTGGTGGAAAAAGTGGTGGCTGAAAGAATCAAAAAACATTACAACAATCAGCGTACGCTTATCATCGGCCGTACGGCGCATGTTACAGCGCCATTGCCTGATAGCCCCGAAAGAAATCTATGCATTTACCGCGACATGTGCTGGAACGGCTGTCCGCTTGGCGCTTATTTCAGCACACAGTCTTCCACATTGCCTGCTGCAATGAAAACCGGCAATCTTACACTGCGGCCTTTCTCCATCGTGATGGAAATCATTTACGATAAAGACACAAAGCAAGCCAAAGGTGTAAAGGTGCTGGATGCAGAAACCAACAAGACTTATGAATTTTTTGCAAAAGTTATTTTCCTCTGCGCATCAGCATTGAACTCAACGTGGATACTGATGAACTCCGCCACCGATATCTGGCCCGAAGGACTGGGCAGCAGCAGCGGCGAGTTGGGACATAATGTAATTGATCACCATTTCCGCTGCGGTGCCAGCGGTGAAGTAGAAGGATTTGAAGACCGGTATTATTTCGGTCACCGGCCCACAGGTTTTTACATCCCGCGGTTTGTCAATATTCCCGGCGATAGCAAAAAACGGGATTACTTAAGAGGCTTCGGTTACCAGGGCAGTGCCAGTCGTACGGGCTGGAGCCGCGATGTGGCCGAACTAACTATCGGCGCCGACCTGAAGGATGCTTTAAGCGAACCGGGAAACTGGCGGATAGGCGCCACGGCCTTTGGCGAAACACTTCCTTATCATGAAAATAAAATAACCCTGAATAAAAAGGTGAAAGATAAATGGGGATTGCCTGTGCTGGATTTTGATGTAGAGTTTAAGGAAAATGAGAAAAAAATGCGGGTGGATATGAAAGGAGAAATGAAAGCAATGCTGGAAGCTGCCGGTGTGAAAAACGTTCGTGAATACGACGGCGACAATGCGCCGGGCATGGGTATTCATGAAATGGGTACGGCACGCATGGGCCGCGACCCGAAAACCAGCGTACTTAACGGTAACAACCAGGTGTGGGACTGCATGAATGTGTTCGTTACCGACGGCGCCTGTATGACAAGCGCATCCTGCGTGAATCCCTCGCTTACTTATATGGCTATGACGGCAAGGGCAGTTGATTTTGCTGTGTCGGAGTTGAAGAAGTTGAACGTGTAAGGGGGAATTTCTGATTAATGATTATTAATTATTGATTAATTGAATAAGACATAAAACTTTTTATATGAACAGACGCGAACTTTTAAAAATGGTAGCTGCCGCCACAGGCGGTGTGGTCATCGGCGGCGATTTTTTCCTGGCCGGTTGTAAAAATCCTGAAGCAGGTAAAGGAAAAAAATTCACGGAAGAGGAAATTGCTTTTCTTGATGAAGTGGCAGAAACCATTTTCCCAAAAACCAGTACACCCGGCGCCAAAGAAGCCGGCGTGGGTAAATTTATGACCGTAATGGTAAACGACTGTTATGAACAAAAAGACCAGGATGCCTTTAAAGACGGCATGACTAAAATTGATGAAGCCTGCAAAAAAATGCATGGGCATGGTTTTATGAAAGCATCGCCTGAACACCGTAAAGAAGTGCTGACGGCTATAGATAAGGAAAGGGCCGAATACCAGAAAAACAAAAAGCGGGAAGACCCCAATCATTATTTTCAGTATTTCAAGCAGCTCACCATTACGGGTTACTTCACTTCTAAAGCGGGAAGAGAAGGCGCTACCAATTACCAGCCCGTACCGGGAAAATATATGGGTGATGTGCCGTATAAGAAGGGCGATAAGGTGTTGACCGGGCTGAACTAATAATCAATAATTAAAAATTTTTGATTATTGATTAGAAGAAAAATGAATAATCAATTTGATGCAATCGTAATTGGCTCCGGTATCTCCGGCGGATGGGCAGCAAAAGAACTTTGTGAAAAAGGACTGAAAGTTTTGCTGCTCGAACGTGGCCGGGATGTAGTTCACCTGAAAGACTATCCCACTGCTACCATGCATCCCTGGCAGTTTGCTCACCGCGGCCGGATGCCTGTTTCTGTGTTAAAAGAAAATCCCATCGTGGCCCGTTGTTATGCTTTTGGCGAAGCCACCGAACATTTTTTTGTAAAAGACAAAGAGCATCCCTACATCCAGGAAAAACCATTTGACTGGATACGGGCTTACCAGGTGGGCGGCAAATCCTTGCTGTGGGCAAGACAGGTACAGCGCTGGAGCCTCTTTGAATTTGAAGCGCCGGCCCGTGATGGTTTTGCTACTCCCTGGCCCATTACTTACGATGACCTGGCGCCGTGGTACAGCCATGTGGAAAAATTTGCCGGCATCAGCGGCAATAAGGATGGCTTGGAGAATTTGCCCGACGGTGAATTTCTGCCGCCCTGGGAAATGAATGTGGTGGAGAAATACCTGGTGGAGCAATTCAAAAATTTTTATCCCGACCGGCCGGCAGTGATTGGCCGCTGTGCGCATCTTACCCAGCCGGCCGATATTCATATTCAGCAGGGCCGCGGGCAATGCCAGGCCAGAAGCTTGTGCGAACGGGGCTGTCCCTTTGGCGGTTATTTCAGCAGCAATGCATCCACTATTCCGTGGGCGCAAAAAACCGGCAACCTCACTTTGAAAACACATGCTGTGGTTCATTCCATCATTTATGATGATGAAAAGAAAAAAGCAACCGGCGTAAAAGTTATGGATGCAAATACAAAAGAAACAACTGAATATACGGCAAGAATAATTTTTGTAAATGCAGCCTGTATTAATACCAATCTGATTCTGCTGAATTCAAAATCGCAGCGCTTCTCCAATGGGCTCGGCAATGATAACAGGCTGCTGGGCAAATACATTTGTTTTCATAATTACCGTGGCTCTATCACAGCCACTATTGACGGATTTACGGATTATGTCACGTACGGTCGCAGGCCTACCATGATATTTATGCCATCGTTCCGCAATGTGCGCAAGCAGGAAATGCCTTTCAAACGGGGCTACCTTATTGCTTTCTCCGCCAACCGTGGCCGTGGCACCGGCTATGCAGGTATCGGTGAAGAGCTGAAACAATCGCAGATGGAAGCCGGCGGGTGGGGAGTGTTTATGATGATGCAGGGCGAAACAATTCCGAAAGAATCAAATCATGTACGATTGAGTGCAGATAAAAAAGATGCCTGGGGTATTCCGCAACTCGTCACATCAGTTGACTACGACGAAAACGATGAAATGATTTTAAAAGATTTCCTGGAGCAGGGCGCTGAGATGCTGGAAAAAGCAGGTTGCAAAAACATCCATCCCCGCGACAGCAAACAGGCTCCGGGGCTTGATATTCATGAAATGGGCGGCGTACGCATGGGCAGCGACCCTAAAACTTCGCTGCTGAACAAATGGAACCAGTTTCATAATTGCCCCAATGTATTTGTCACCGACGGCGCCTGCATGACCTCCACCGGTACGCAGAATCCGTCATTAACTTTTATGGCCCTGACAGCAAGAGCGGCAAACTATGCAGCAGAAGAGTTTAAAAAAGGAATTCTCTGAATCAATTATTAATGATTAATTAATAATTATTTTTTTATGGGAGCAGAAAATACATATGATGCCATAGTAGTTGGTTCAGGAATCAGCGGCGGATGGGCAGCCATGGAGCTGTGCAAAAAAGGATTGAAAACAATTGTGCTGGAACGAGGCCGGCAGGTAGAGCATATAAAGGATTATTCCACTGCCAATCTTGCCCCGTGGGAACTGCTTCACCGCAACCGCATCACCAAACAGATGAAGCAGGAGCAGCACATACAGATCCGCGGGTTTTGCAATGAAAGCAACAGCCATTTTTTTGTAAACGATAAAGAGCATCCCTACGTACAGAAGAAACCTTATGATTGGATTCGCGGCTATCATGTCGGCGGCCGCAGCCTCATGTGGGGCCGGCAATGTTACCGCTGGAGCGATCTGGATTTTGAAGCCAATGCAAAAGACGGTCATGGCGTGGACTGGCCCATCCGGTACAAAGACATTGGGCCGTGGTACACCTATGTTGAACAGTTTGTCGGCATCAGCGGCAGCAGGGAAGGATTGCCGCAATTGCCCGATGGCGATTTTCTGCCGCCGATGATGATGAATGCACTGGAGCAGCATGTGTCGCAAAGCATAAGGGAAAAATTTTCCGATGGCAGAAGAATGATTATCGGCCGAGTAGCCAACCTTACCAAAGGATGGAATGGCCGCGGCCCCTGCCGCTACCGTAATCTCTGCGACAGGGGTTGTCCCTTCGGCGGATACTTCAGCAGCAACTCTGCCACACTACCCGTAGCTGCAAGCACCGGCAACCTGACGCTGCGTCCGCATTCCATTGTGATGGAAATAATGTATGACAAAGAAAAACGCCGGGCCAGCGGCGTGCGGATAATTGATGAGCTTACCAAAGAAGTAATCGAATACTATGCACGAATAATTTTTTTAAATGCATCCACATTGGGCTCCACTGCCATCCTGCTGAATTCGAAATCGGATGTGTTTCCAAATGGCATGGGCAATACAAGCGACCAGTTGGGCCGCAACCTGATGGACCATCATTATCATGTAGGCGCCGGTGGCAGGTACGACGGTTTGAAAGACAAAGTAATTTTTGGCCGCAGGCCAAACGGTATTTATGTAGCCCGGTTCAGAAACATTGATAAAAAAACAGAACATAAAGATTATCTCCGCGGGTTTGGTTACCAGGGCGGCGCTTCCCGCGGCATCAACTGGAATGCCGGAGGTATCGGCGCCGAACTGAAAGAACAAATGACCGAACCGGGTGAATGGAGTTTCTGGCTCGGAAGCTGGGGCGAACAGTTGCCGCATCCTGATAACCGTGTCACCTTAAATAAAACTGAAAAAGATAAGTGGGGTTTACCACAGCTGGAACTGGATTGTGAATGGAAAGAAAACGAACTGGCTATGCGCAAGGATATGATGAACAGCGCTGCCGAAATGCTGGAGTCGGCCGGCCTGAAAGACATTTATACTTTTAATGATGAAAAGGCATACCCCGGGCTTTGCATTCATGAAATGGGAACAGCCCGCATGGGGCATGACCCGAAAACATCGGTACTGAACAAATGGAACCAGCTGCACGATGTGAAAAATGTTTTCAACACCGACGGCGCCTGCATGACATCATCGGCCTGCCAGAACCCGTCGGTGACGTATATGGCGCTTACTGCAAGAGCGGCGGACTATGCAGTGAGTGAGTTGAAAAAAGGAAATCTTTAACCCCCTAAATCCACCCAAAGGGGAACTTTCGGCGGAAGTATTTAAAGAAAACCATGGCTAAAAAATAGAATTAGAATTGTCAAATTGAAAGATGGAGTAGAAAATGGGTACAAAACTTCAATTTTAACTAAAAGCAATAAGCCTCCCTTTAGGGAGGTTTGGAGGGTTAAATATGGACAGAAGAGAACTCCTGAAAATGGTTGCCCTTGCCACGGGCAGTGTGGTTATCGGCGGTGAATTTTTTCTTGCCGGCTGTAAAAATAAAGATGCTGGCCCCGGTATGATGTTTACCGAAAAGGATTTTAAATTCCTCGATGAAATAGCCGAAACCATTATTCCAAAAACCACAACACCCGGCGCCAAAGAAGCCGAAGTAGGAAAATTCATGACCGTAATGGTGAATGACTGCTATGAAGAGAATGACCAGAGAATATTTCATGAAGGCATGAAGATGCTGGACGACACCTGCAAAAAAATGCACGGCCATGGTTTTATGAAAGCCGATGCTGCGCACCGCAAAGAGCTGCTGACTGCGCTGGATAAGGAGGCCGGGGAGTACAATAAAAGTAAAAAACCGGATGACCACAGTCACTATTTTACATTGATGAAGCAACTTACCTTGCTGGGCTTCTTCACATCAAAGCCGGCGCTGGAGCAGTGTTTCAATTACCAGGCTGTGCCCGGGCACTATGATGGCGCCGTGCCGTATAAAAAAGGAGATAAACTGTTTGTATAAAAAATAAAATTTTCAATCATGAAAAGGAAAGAGTTTTTGAAAATAAGCGGCGGGCTTGCACTGGCAGGTCTGGCATCAAAGTCGTCATTTGGCTTACTTGCGGAATCTGAAGAAGCAAAAAAGCTGAAAGCTTTCGGTTTGCAGCTCTATACGCTCCGTTCCGATTTTCCCAAAGACCCGAAAGGCGTGTTGAAACAGGTGGCTGGCTTTGGCTATAAGCAGGTGGAAAGTTTTGAAGGCCCAAAAGGCATGTTCTGGGGAATGACCAACAAAGAATTCAAAGCATACCTCGATGAGCTGGGCATGACAATCGTATCAAGTCACTGCGACATTAGCAAAGATTTTGAAAGGAAGGCTGCCGAAGCTGCGGAAATAGGAATGAAGTATCTAATTTGCCCGTACAAGGGTCCGCAGAAAGATATTGATGCATTTAAAAAATTCGCCGATGAGTTTAACCAGAAAGGCGAGATATGCAAAAAGAACGGAATCCGGTTTGCCTACCACAACCACGATTACTCCTTTGTGCCTTTCAATGGCGAAATGGGCCAGGATGTGATGATGAAAAACACCGACCCGGCGCTGGTGGATTTTGAACTGGATATGTACTGGGTGGTTACCGGCGGCCATGATATTGAAACCTGGCTGAAGAAATATCCCAACCGCTTCCGGTTGTGCCATGTAAAAGACCGTAAGAAAGATGCAAAGCCCACTGATAAAGATGCCAGCTGCGATGTCGGCACGGGCAGCATTGATTATGCAAAAATTCTGAAGACGGCAAGAAAAAACGGGATGCAATATTACATCGTAGAGCAGGAGCGCTATGATGGAACTACCCCTTTAAAAGCAGCAGAGGCCTGTGCAGCGTATATGAAGAAACTATCAATCTGACTTCTTTTCTTTTTCTCTCTTTTATCTCTTATCGAAATTGGTTGCACGAAGAGACAAAGAGAAAAGAAGATAATGAGATGTTCACAACAATGCATTTCGCAGGACCCTGACTTCATCCGGGTTTATTTCATTATTCATATAACTCTCTTCAGAACCGGCGAATGCCGGATGCACAAACTGCATCGGGCTTTTGCCTTTGCTGCGCAGCGATGAATGAAACTCGGTGCAGCCGGTTTTTTCAGCAATCATTTTTATATTTTCTTTCCGCACCCCGCTGCCGGGCATAATGATGATACGGTCGTCTGCTTTTTCATTTAACTGCCAGATCAGCTCAACTGCCTTGCTATTTATTATTGACTCCCGGCTGCCGACTGTTGGCTGCTGCCCCGAAGTAAGTATCCGCTGACAGCCCGCTTCAATCAACTCTTCCAGCGCTGCAAAAGGATCACGGCAGCGGTCGAAGGCCCGGTGAAATGTAACTTCAAGCGGATAGGCCATTTCCACCAGCTCTCCGGTTCTTGCAATATCAATGGTGCCATCCATATTCAGCAGGCCAATCACCACACCGTCACAGCCAAGTTGTTTGCACATTTTTACATCCGTCAACATGATTTCATACTCATCTTTCGTATATAAAAAATCGCCGCCCCGCGAACGGATGATGGGAAATAAAGGAGTGTTGAAAGCCTCCCTGCATTTTTTTATGTGAGCATACGATGGTGTGGTTCCTCCTTCGGCCAGGTTAGCACAAAGCTCAATGCGGTCGGCGCCGCCTTCCACAGCTGATTTTGTTGTGAGAAAATCGGAAGTGGCAATTTCAATGATATATTTTTTTCCCGGGGTCATATTACTACGGAAAATTAAAGAATGAAAATGAATAATGCCGGCGTTGATTTCATTAATCCGGGCAGTGACCAGTATTCTGAAAAAAATGAAAAGGAAAATGCAAGGGGTTATTTTGAAAAAGCATTTCAATTAAGCGGCTCGCAAAGCGAAAAGCAGCTGCTGCAGGAAAAAATTACCCTTTGCTGAGCCGTGCTGTATGTTTGAGGAGCTTGCATCGCTCCGCTCGCAAGTAAGCTTCACTCGCCCCAGATATGATCCTTGCCTTCGAGCCAGCTTTTTACCTGCATTGTGGTTACTGACTTGGGTCTTTCTATCGGGAAACCCAGTGCCCTTGACCAGCACAGGCTTGCCAGCACACCCAAGGCACGGCTCACAGCAAAGAGCACTGTGTAATACTCATACTCCACCATACCATAATGCACCAGCAGCGCACCGCTGTGTGCATCCACATTGGGCCAGGGGTTTTTTATTTTACCCAGCGATTGAAGAATCGGAGGTACCGTTTCGTAAATATTCCACACTGTTTGCACCAGCGGATCATCAGGCATGTGTTTTTTGCCAAATTCCATTTGTGCAATAAACCGCGGGTCGGTTTTTCTCAACACGGCATGGCCATAGCCCGGCACTACTTTGCCTTCGCTCAATGTTTTCTTTACGTACGCGGCAATTTGTTCTTTGGTTGGCATTTCGGTATTCAATGCTTCCCGCATTTCAAAAATCCATTTTATCACTTCCTGGTTGGCCAGCCCATGCAGCGGACCGGCAAGCCCGTTCATACCGGCGGCATAGCTCAGGTACGGATCGCTGAGCGCTGAGCCTACAAGGTGAGTGGCATGCGCCGACACATTGCCGCCTTCATGATCGGCATGAATGGTCATGTACAGCCGCATCAGCTCATGAAAACCTTCCTCTTCGTAACCAAGCATGTGGGCAAAGTTGCTTGCCCAGTCGAGCAAACCGTTGGGCTGAATATGTTCATTGTTTTTGTATTTACGCCTGTACACATAGGCTGCAATCCGCGGCAGGCGGGCAATCAGGTCCATGGTGTCGTCGTAAATGGGATTCCAGTAATCTTTTTTTGCCAGGCCTTTTGCATATTCTTTTACAAAATAACCTTCGGTTTGCAGGGCCATCACGGCCGCCACAAACATCGTCATGGGATGGGCATAAGTAGGAAAAGCATCAATCACATCAAACACATGGCTGGGCACATGGCTGCGGCGCTGCCACAGGTTGGTGATGTGATGTGCATCTTCCTCAGCCGGCAGCTCACCGATCAGCATCAGGTAAAATAATCCTTCAGGTAATGGCTCCGAACCATCCGGCGCTTTAGGTAGTTTTTCCCTTAATTCAGGAATAGAAAAACCCCTGAAGCGGATGCCTTCATGTGCATCGAGCAATGAAGTTTCCGTTACCAGCCCGGTGATGCCCCGCATACCCTGGTACACCTGGCTAAGCGATACTTCACCAATCACTTTGTTACCGTGTTGTTTCAGTATTTCTTTTATTTCGGCTGTGGCCTGGTCAGCCTTTTCCTTGAACAGATCCTTTATCTCTCCCATGATGTAGTGGATTTTTTTTGCACGCCTGAGTAAGATGTATCAAAGTTAATTATTTACCCATCTGGCTGGCAAAATAATTGGATGAAAGTTGTGCAATCGTTTTCATTTTGGCGCCCTGCGGTAAAGCCACCAGGCAACAATAACGAATACCAGGTTAGGCAACCAGGCTGCAACCAGGGGATGAAAATCTCCTTTTACAGAAAAGGTAGTGGAGAACCGGTCGGTGAGTATAAAAAGCGAGGCGATGATTAAGCCGAAAGCAATATGCAGGCCGCTGCCTCCTCTTGTTTTGCGGGCGGCAATGATGGCCCCGATGAGAGTAAGCAGCATCACCGAAACAGGGGTGGCGCTGCGCCGGTACCTTTCCACTTTCAGTGTATTAAGCCCTTCGGTGCCGCGGAGTTCCTCGGCCCTGATGTACTCTTTTAACTGCACTGTGGTCAGTTTATCTTTCAGGTAATAATCGTAGCGCAGGTCGCCGGGTTCCAGGTTCAGGTTGATATGGCAGGTGGGATAATAGTTTACCTGTTCTTTTACCGAATCTACTTTTCTTTCCACTGCATTACTGAGCAGCCAGTTTTTTTTCGCCGTATCCCATTTCATTGATTCGGCCCGCAGGTTGTACACCACTTTGTTGTTCTGGGTGCGGTGCATAAAAAATCCGCCGGCTGATTTTGTGGTAGAATCAAAGTATTTAATACCCACATAAGAATTGGAATCGGAGCGGCGGTAATAAGTGTCCTGGTAGATGTTGCGGCCCAGGTCCTGCCGGTCGAAATATTTTACATGAAAATTGCTGCGTATCTCGTTGCCGCGGGGTATGAAATGACGACCTGCCACGTAAAGCATTGCTGCAAGCAGGATGCCGCCGATTAAATACGGACGCAGAAAACGGTTGAAGCTGGTGCCGGCAGCCAGCATGGCAATAATTTCCGAACGCATGGCCATGCGGCTGGTGGTATAAATAACCGCGATGAAAACAAACAGCGGGAAAAGCAATCCCCAGATATAGGGAATAAAGCCCGCATAATACTGCCGGATGATTTGCGGGGTGCTCAATCCCGACTTTACAAAATTCTCCGTATGCTCGCTGCCGTCAACCGCTATGGCAATAAGGGTAAACAGCAGCATGCAAAAGAAAAAAGTGACGAGAATTTTTTTCAGTATGTACCAGTCTATCCGCTTCATCCGGCTGCGAAGTAAGCGAATATTTGGGGAAAGAAAATGTGAAGAGTGGGAGAAGAAGAATTCCTGGCGGGCTATGTGCAATAGATTTTTTCCTACTACGGCATCCGATGTTTTGCATACTCTGTTTGCATAGCGTATGCGGTAGGCCTGCTACCATCTTTAACTCAGCATCCGATAGCTATCGGATCAAAGAACTATCCGCATCTTTGATTCATGACACACACTTGCCTTTGTTGGTTGCCTACTTCAGTTCCGAAGCACCCCTTCGTTGCTGTGAGGCGTGGGCAAGCGCATAGTCCACCAACAAACCGAACCAAGGAAATCCCAACCTTTCAAATTTAAATTAATCCCGGATATTTGTGAGTTTACTACCAGACCACAATAATGGAATCCGCATTTCGGCTGTTGGTACGCCTCCCGCATATGCTGGGCTGCATACCAACAGTGGCGTAAAACCAGGGAAATACCTTCAATTCAAACCAGCCTGCACGCAGGTGCCAAAAACAACGTAAAATGAATCTCACAAATAAGGTTCACCTTTTTCAAACAAAGCCCTGATGCCGGAAACGGAACTGATGAGCGTTTTGTACTGGTAGTGCGGTGTGTCGGGAAACTTCACCCAGCTGCCGCCCCATTCAAGCTCCGGCAGTTCACTTAATGCCAATGGAGCAAGCTGTTTGTATTTTTTATTATCGGTAATGTATTTGCCGCCTTCAAACAGCCCGATATCCCATGCCAGCCCGAAATTATGATTGCTTTGCCCGCCTTTCGCATTGGTCACAATTTTTTCTGTGCTGCCAAACCGGCCTTTGCGAAACAGCGCATCCTGCTCGGCATAGGTGCGGGTGCCGGAAATAATCCGCACATCGAGACTGTTATTTTTCATAATGGTTAAAAACTTTCGTGCCAATCCCTGCACTTTTGGCGCCAGCGTAATGATTTTGGCTTCGCTCCGCATATCGAATGCACCAAGGGTGGTTTTTATTTCTTCACTTTTTGCAAGAAAAGCAGCATCGGCAGCGTCGGTTTGCGGATTCCATGTGCCATTCAGGGCGCCGGTATAAAATCCGCCGGACTTCAGCAGGCGCTGGTAAAACAGCACATCGGCTTTGAGCAATTGGTAACTCATAAAAGTTTATTTTGATTTGGTATAAAAGTTTACGAGGGGAATATCCACCGCCAAAAACAGTTGCCAGCGGAAAGGCCTTGTGTCTTTGTTCAGCACAGTAATATTTTCTTTTTCCACTTTCGATAATAGCGGCGACCAGTTGAAACCGCCGCCAAACGAAAGGGGTATTTTCGGCAGACCAAACGCAGCATGCAACCCCGGAGAGAAAATCTGGTTGAGCCTGATTTTAATATCATTTGCCAGCGTATCATTAAAATTGGAAAAGCGGTAAGCCACCAGCGGGCTGATATCAATCACCGTTGCAAACAGGGAAAACGACGATGGCCTGTATTTATCCGGTTCTTTTTTTTCAGGATTGCCAAGCCCCAAGCTGAAAGTAACACCTACGGGAGCATACACACCGCCCACATCCACAAACTTCGTGTCTGTTTTTTGCCGCTGCCTGCCGCCATATACTCCCACATAGGCATTGATGGCAATATTAAAACCGGAATGTTTTTTTATGGAAGCGCTTCCTACAGGAAGCACCACCGATTCGATGGCCTTCTCCACTTCATCGGAGCTTTTTGCCTGCACCACGTTGGCGGCGAAAGAACCAAATTTTACCAGGAAGCCTGTGAAGCTTTTCATGTCTTCACTGTTCTCCGCATGTTTTGTGATAAAATGCAGCGTGGCAGAGATAGCGCCGCTGTAATTGCGAACTGAAATATCATGAGCAATTTCCATCACTTCCTTTGCGGTATTGAAAGTATTCATCACTTTGCCCGATAATTTTAACCCGGGCACCAGCGATTCTACCTGCTGAATCTGATCGAGAAAATTATTCAGCGACTCAAACATGGCATTGCCGTATTCCGAAAAATCGAGCTCGCCTTTTGCTTTGGCTTCTTTCAGTGCTTTCCATGCTGCTGCAATTTTTTCCGCTTCATCCACCAGTTCTTCATAGTATGCTTCCAGGTTATGAATGGTAGCCATTATATTCTGCGCCAGGCGTTCGGCCACACGGATTTCGTTGATGAATATTAATTCGCTTTTTATCTGCTGGTAAACCAGCCCGCAAAAAATACGCAGCGCCACCGGGTCGCCGGCGAGTGAATCAAATTCAGTTTTTGAAATATAGCTTCTGCCGGCCGTATTGCTCCTGAAACTCATGCTGAGAATATCGAGCAGCCGCAAAGAATTTTTCAATACATCATCCTGTAAAATGCCGCCGAGGTATCCGGGCCCGGCCAGGTTATGAATAATATCGGGCAGTTTTTGCCCTGATAAAATACCCTGGCCCAGCGCCAGGGCTGATAACACAAGTTTACCCCTGTCGCCGGAAAAAAATGATTTGATTGCCTCAAGTCTTTTCCTGGCTTTGTCTTCATGTTGTGCCGGGTCCACGTCTTTAAATTTCGGGATGTTGACAAGCAATTCCTTCAAATCCTTGTCAAACGATTCACGCAGCGTATTGATAATATTGGAGTATTCCCATGCTTTGAAGTTTTCAACCAGTTCCTGTGTCCTGGGAAAAAGGATTTTAAATTCGGGGAATTTTTTTTCGTCAGCCAGGTTTTCAAAAAAGGAAACATAGAGTTCTTCCTTTGTTCTCTTCACCAGGAATTTGGCCAGCCCGTCGGCGAAGGTGGTGACATCGAGGCCGCCGATGGATGAAAGAATTGATTTGCCTGCTGCAAAAGCCGTCACTCCTAATGCAGGCGTAACATTGAAATATGGAGCAAGCAGCGGATTAAAATTAGGGTTAGCCGGGTTATCGGTTATAATTGCATCCTTTACATCTGCCCAGTTAGTTGTATCAGGCAGATTGGTGCAATATTTTTTAATAATAATCCCGACTGCATTCAGGGATGCAGGATCACTTTTGAATACCCGTGTTGCGGGGTTATAGTGCCCGGACAGTTCTAAGGCGTCATAGTAAGCAATCTGCGATTGGGCTGAAAAAGTTATCAGCAGGTAAATCCAGAGCAAAAGGTTTCGTTTCATTTTTTTTAATTTTTATTGGGCAAGTAACAATTTCAATGCTGCCACCGGATCAAGTATTCCCCAGCCATAATCAAGTATATTATAGGTTGTACCCGTATTTATATCAGCGCTTCTTTTAAGAATATCAAACAACCCGATATTGTGCAGCGCTTTATTTTGATTTTTCGCAATAGCCTTTAATAAGGCAATGACACCTGCAGCAAATGGAGTGGAAAAACTTGTACCGCTGACTTTGTTAGCGGGGTTTGAAACGGAAAATAAAGCTTCACCCGGTCCCATTAAATCAAGAAAATTGCTTTTGGAAGATGCCCTGCTTCTTTTTTTATTCCTGTCAATGCCCCCAATGGATAAACATTCCGGAAATGATGCCGGGAAATTATCAACAGGGAATCCTAATCCGCCGCTGTCACCTGCAGCAGCAAGAATTGTAATATCGCCGGCATACGCTGTTTTTATTAGATCATGTATAGAATCAAAATTCTCATCTTTTGCCAGGCTGAAACTTAAAGAGATTACATCCGGATTAAATGCGATTGCTTTGCTTAATCCTTTTAAAATTGATTTTGTGTCCCGTTCACCCGCTTCATTGGTTATTTTCACTACCAGCAGGCTGCATTCAGGCGCTACTCCGAAAAGTGTGGCACCGGTTGCACATAATATAGCTGTGCAATCAGTTCCGTGTCCGAAGACATCATCCTGGCAATGTTCCTTTAAATCTGAGTCAAGTACCGCATTATAATATGTGATACCGGATTTATCTTTAAAATCAGCAAGATTATAATTTAAACCCGAGTCTAATATGGCTACTTTTATTCCCTGCCCCCTGGAAAATTTCCATAGTTCATCAATCTTAAAGTCAACAAATCCCCAGTCTTTTTTTGTTATTGTTGTTTCAGTTGTTAGGTTAACATTTGTTTCCAGCTCCACTCCCCCGGCCCAATAAAAAAATCCATCGGCTGCCCGGTACCAGTCATTTATGCCGTCAAGGGATTCGCCTTTCACTTTTTCCAGTACATCAATCACCGAACCTGCATCGAGGTGCCCTGCAGACAGGGTATCGTTGCCCGGCTGCGTACGACGGAATAAATTTTTTGTGAGTGTCGCTTTCATTAAAAATTATTACCCGGTAATTTCTTTTCCATCGGCGCCTTTAATTGGCGTACCGGCTGCAGCAGCACCCGCCGGCTTATCCAGCGCTGATGTGTTTACCGGCCTGGGTCCGCTTTCTCTCAGCTTGATAAACTTATTGAGCAGGTCGAACCAGAACGGCGCCCCCAGCGATACGGCCAGCGCTGTAAGCAGCCAACCCAGCAATTTCAGCTTGACGCTGTTCTGGTAGGGCGGCTTCATTCGTTTTTCCTTCAGGCATTTTTTAAATTCAGCGCCTTGTCTTTTCCGGTACTCCGTTTTCTGCTCTTCGGTCTTTGCATATTTTATCAGCGTATCATAATTGGAAACTGACTGACGGCAACCAGCCGTGTCGCTTCGCTTGGGAATGCCCCGCAGGCCCAGTACGCCCATGGCCTCAGCGGCGCTTTTGCTCAATTCATTGTAGGTTGATTCAAGAAATTTATCGGTCACCGGCGATTTTATTGTGGAGTCAAAGGAAGTAACCGTGGTATCGCCATTGCGGATTTCAGTTTTTGTCACTTTTACTTTCTGCATCGAATCAATTGCGGCGCCAAACGTCTGTTGGTGACTGATGGCCATCTGCACCAGCTGCTCTCTCGCTTTTTTATCTTTCATCAGAATGCGTGCAATGGCAATGGCATCCACATTAAAAATAATGGCCATCGCCAGCCCGATAAGCATCAGGATGGTTTGTGTCTGTTTTTTATACCAGCCGGTGGCTCTTTCCATGGTTTCTTCAAACCAGTCTTCAAGCTTCAGCTTAAACAGGTAGACATCCTGTCTTGCATCGGCAAACAGATTCATCAGGTTTTTCAACGTTTCATTATTGATCCCATGGGTATGTTGTGGATTGTTTTTATTTTCCTCTTTTATCTTCCGAAGTTCATTCCAGATCAATTCCGATTCACTTTTTGTTCTCCCGTCATAATCATCGCCCCGAAGCAAATGAATAATTGTCTGGGAAAAATTGTGTGCATGCAGGTACGATGGTTTGCTGAATATTTTATCCTCGCCGAGGTATTTAATGGTGGGATGCCTGTAAAACCGATCCAGTAAAGTAGTGCCTTTAAAGGGATGAAAAAACCAGGTTACCATGTTTTGGGTTTCGGTTTTCAGCGTGGACAATCCCTGGGTTTCGGCCTGGCCGGCGTCATCTTCCAGCATTCTTCTTAAGGCTTTCTGCAGCATGCGGCCCCGCAGGTTCAGCCAGCGGGCAATGATTTCCTGCAGGATGGTGGCCAGTAAACTGTACAGGAGAAAAACAAAAATTAAACCGGTAACAACATCAAGGACCACATTGTTGAACATAGCAGCAGTTTTTAGTTTTATTCGGCCGGGCAAATATTGGCCGGCAAAAAATTCATTGCAAGGTTTAAATCACGGTTTGCTATCCCGTGTTTTCACGGTGACAAGGCAGGTTTTAACAGGAGCCGGCGATGGAACTTTGAAGGTAAACTATTAAAGCAGGCAAGGCAATACCCGCTTTGTGGTATTTGGCAAAATGAAAAAAGATAACAGCATTCAGAGGCGCTGCTGCAGGCGGGTTATCATTTCAGTTTTCCAGCTTTCAAATTTCGCTTCGGTTATTTTTTTTCTTGCCTCTGCCATCAGCCACATGTAAAAAGCAAGGTTGTGCAGGCTGGCAATGGTTAATCCCAGTATTTCTTTTGATTTAATCAAATGCCGCAGGTACGATTTGCTGTACCGGTTGCTCACTTCACCATCCAGCCCGCTGTCAATGGGTGAAAAATCATGTTCCCATTTTTTATTGTCAATGTTTATCACACCTTGCGTGGTAAAGAGCATGGCATTGCGTCCGTTTCGGGTGGGCATCACGCAGTCAAACATATCCACGCCCATGCTGATGCATTGCAGCAAATTCCAGGGTGTGCCTACACCCATCAGGTAGCGGGGTTTGTCTTTTGGCAGGTGATGGCAGCAAAAATCACATATTTCATACATCACTTCCTGCGACTCACCCACACTCAGGCCACCGATGGCATTGCCCGCTGCCTGCTTTGATGCAATGTATTCGCAGGAGTGTTTGCGAAGGTCTTTATGCGTGCCGCCCTGCACAATGGGAAAAAGATATTGATGATAGCCGTATTTTTCTTTTGTGTGGCTGAACTGATGTAAACAGCGGTCGAGCCAGCGGTGTGTAAGCTCCATGCTTTTTTTGGCATAGTGATGATCGCTGCCACCGGGCGGGCATTCATCAAAGGCCATGATTATATCTGCCCCGATGCTGCGCTGGATATCCACTACATTTTCCGGCGTGAACAGATGCCGGCTGCCGTCAATATGGCTTTGAAAGGTGACGCCTTCTTCTTTAATCTTTCTTGTTCCCGATAATGAAAAAACCTGGTAGCCGCCGCTGTCGGTAAGAATCGGTTTTTGCCAGTTGATAAACCGGTGAAGCCCGCCGGCTTTTTCAATGGTTTCAATTCCCGGCCGCAGGTACAGGTGATACGTATTTCCCAAAATGATTTGCGCATTTACATCTTCGGCAAGCTGCTTTTGTGTAATGGCTTTCACACTTCCTGCGGTGCCCACGGGCATGAAAACGGGGGTAAGTACTTCGCCATGAGCGGTGCTGAATTTTCCTGCTCTTGCGTTGGAAAGTGTATCGGTTTTTTCAACCTGGAAAAATATGGACGTCATACCGGTTGCATTGTGCTTCACTTGTATTGACCTGCAAAATAACAGGGAATAAATAAATAAACAGGTAACCGGCAAAACAACTCCGGTTAAAACTTTCTTTTCAACACCTGTGCAATCATTTTAAAACCCGAACCCCGAACCTGCTTTATTTTCGCAACCTTGCAAGCCGCTTATGAGATTTTCATTTTTACAGCAGTTCAACTGGTTCGAAATTGCGTTTTATGCTTTTGCTGCCGTGGCTGCCATCCAGCTTTTTTATTACCTGTGGTTCTTCAGCCGGGTGGCTTTTTTCAAACCCCGCAAAAAAATACGCAGCCAGCAGCATCCTGTTTCAGTAATTGTGTGTGCAAGGGATGAAGACGAAAACCTTGCCCGGCACCTGCCCGGCCTGCTGGTGCAGGAGTACTCATCCACCTACGAGGTGATTGTTGTAAACGATAATTCAGTGGACGATTCAAAATACATTTTACAGGAACTGAAAAAAACTTTCAAAGACCGGTTGCATATTGTGGAGCTTACGCAGGAAGCCAAACTCATCAGCGGCAAAAAATACCCCCTGAGCATCGGCATCAAAGAAGCCAACCACGAAGTGCTGCTGCTCACCGATGCCGACTGTGTGCCGGCCAGCGAGCACTGGATAAAAAAAATGCAGGAAGCCTATGCTGACGGTATTGAAATTGTGCTTGGTTATGGCGCCTACCACAAGCGGCCGGGGCTGCTGAATAAATTGGTTCGCTTCGAAACCTTTCATTCCGCCATGCAATACCTGTCATTTGCCCTGGCAGGCATACCTTACATGGGCGTAGGCCGCAATCTTTCTTATAAAAAAGAACTGTTTTTCCGGCACAAGGGATTCTCATCCATCAATCATATTCCCGGCGGCGATGATGACCTGTTTGTAAACAAAGCCGCCACCTCTAAAAATGTGGCGGTGGTGATTGATAAAGACGCCGCCACACTTTCCCTGCCCCGCAAAACATGGAAAAGCTGGGTGAGCCAGAAATACCGGCATTACTCTACGGCAAAATATTACAAAGCCCCGCACAAGTTTTTACTCGGGCTTTATACCGCCAGCCAGTTCCTTTTTTATCCTTTGCTTCTGACGGCTGCAATTTTTTATAGCTGGAAACTTTCACTTATACTATTTGGAATAAGGTTTCTTGTTCAGGGTATCATTTATTTTTTGGCCATGAAAAAACTGAATGAAAAAGACCTCTGGCCTTATTTCCTTTTTCTCGATATCTGGATGTTCTTTTATTACATCATCTTTGCCCGCTCGCTGTGGAATAAGCCGCGGCGTAACTGGAGTTAAAAGAAATTGTCCGGTTGTTAAATGGTTATATGGTAAATGGCTAATGAGATTTTTTTATGACTATTTAACCATCATGCAATCAAACCATGCTGTCTGCTGTCATGAACATCATCCTGAAATATTTTTCTGATTTCACGCCAAAACAACTGGAGCAGCTGGCAGCGCTGGAACCCTTGTACCGGGACTGGAACAGCCGGATTAATGTGATTTCGAGAAAAGATATGGATGGCCTTTATGAAAAGCATGTGCTGCATTCTCTTTCCATCGCCGCTGTTTTTAATTTTGAACCCGGTGCTGAAATTCTTGACCTGGGTACCGGCGGAGGGTTTCCCGGCATTCCGCTGGCTATTTATTTTCCGCAGGTAAAATTTCATCTCGTTGACAGCATTGCAAAAAAAATAAAAGTGGTGAATGCGGTGGCTGAAGCGCTGGAATTGCAAAACGTCAGCACACAACAGGCACGGGCTGAAGAGATCAAAAACCGGAAATTTGATTTTGTCGTTTCCCGCGCCGTGGCGCCGCTGAAAGATTTGTGGAAATGGAGCAGGCCATTGCTTGCTCATAAGTCAATAGTCAATAGTGCAGAGTCAGCCCAACAATCGACTCATGACTCACGACTCACGACTCGCAAACCCGGCCTCATCTGCCTCAAAGGCGGCCACCTTGCCAAAGAAATACAGGATAGCGGCACCCGGCCCCATATTATCGAACTGGCTGAACTATTCAGGGAAGAGTATTTTAGGGAGAAATACCTGCTTTTTGTGTCCCGATAATTTTTTTCCACAAAAAAAACTACCACAAAGTGGTATTGCAGGGTTTTAACTGGCGCTTAATTTTGGGTTATCAATGAAATAACCATGAAAGAAATAAGCGTATGCATTGTGGATGATAACAATGAGCTGAGGCAGACCCTCGAGCAGATTGTTTCTATGGCAGATGGCTTCCGGTGCATTGGAACCATGTGCAATGCGGAAGAAGCGCTTGCTAAACTGCCGATTTTAAAACCCGATGTAGTACTAATGGACATCAACCTCGGCGAAGGGGAAAGCGGCATTGACTGCGTGAGGGAGTTGAAACCGGCAATGCCTGCAACAAATTTTATGATGTGCACTGTGTACGAGGAGGATGAAAAAATTTTTGAAGCCCTGAGTGCCGGCGCCAGTGGTTATATTCTGAAAAAAACAGAGCCGGCCAAACTGCTGGATGCCATCAAAGAACTGCACGAAGGTGGTGCTCCCATGAGCAGCCAGATTGCCCGCAAAGTGGTATTTGCATTTCGAAACAAACCGGTCTCCGCATCCGCCACAGGAAGTATTGAACAACTCTCATTCCGCGAAAAACAAATACTGGAAGAACTCTCAAGAGGATTAATGTATAAGGAAATCGGCGCCGTACTTTATATAAGCCCCGAAACGGTAAGAAAACATGTTTACCATATTTACGAAAAGCTGCATGTGAATAACCGGGTGGAAGCCGTAAACAAATATTTTGGGCGATAGCCTTTGCCGCATCAGGCGGCACCACAAAAAATACCACGAAAGTGGTATTGGGTGGCATGAAGGGTGCTTCTAATTTTACGGCAGATTTTTCAGGGGACCTTAACTCCAACCATTGATCTTAAACCTGACTGAAGACATAAACAATCAAAAATGTCTTAACAACCCGGAAGCAATTCCGGGTTTGTCAGTTTTAGGGAGCGTTAAAATTTCAACTCAAGCCGGTTGTTTTTCCGTTCCAGGTCGGCCAGGCGCAGCGTGGGATCAATTTCAGCTAAGGTAATATCAGCCAGTTTACGGCTTGTTTCAATAATATAAGTCGGGTGTGTCCATTTCCATGCTTCGTAAACAAGTCGTGGCATTATACTGTCTTCAACCGGCTTTTGGCCAAACATGAGGTACATGGGTATGTAGTGAAGTTCTTTACTGCCATCCTTAAAAGTCAGTTGAAAATCTACCGGCATCGGCATATGCCCCAACTTTCGAAGACGGATTTTTGTCTTGCCTCCCTCCTCCCACAGGCTGTCAATACTGTAATCAATCGTTTTGGTGGTATTAATCCAATATTCACGATACCAGTCCAGCTTCATGTCACTCACTTTTTCTGCCACCCTTACGAAATCTTTTACATCAGGATGTTTGAAGCGCCAGAGCCTGTAATATTCCAGCAATATTTTTTTCAGCGTTTCTTCGCCGGTAATATAGCCCAGCTGCGAAAGAAAAACACAGCCTTTGGAATATGAACCTGCGCCATAAGCCGCATTCGTGTTGAAATGATCGGCATGGGTAGTCAGCGGCTCTTCTCTCCCGCTTTTTGCCAGTGAATAATAACCGTTGTAATTATCAGTATGAGCAAACCCTTCATTATTTTCAAGAAATGCCATGGTGCGGTCGGTGGCAAATTCAGTAAAGCCTTCGTCCATCCAGGCATACACCGATTCGTTGGTACCCAGCATACCGTAAAACCAGTTGTGCAGCCATTCGTGCAGCCAGGCGCCGGGACTTGCAAGCATAGTGGCCATAGGATATTCCATGCCGCCATCGCCGCCATGAATAAATGAAAACTGCCGGTAAGGATAAGCGCCAAAATTTTTCTCGATAAACGGAAGCGCTTTTTCTGCATTATCAAGAATATCTTCCCACTGCTTTGCCCCGGTGCGGCCGGGTTTGTAAAGCAAATGCAAAACAAGACTGTCTCTTACCACTCTTGTTTTATGCACAAATTCCGGGTCGGCAGCCCAGGCAAAGTCATGCACATTGGGTGCTATGAAGCGCCAGGTGAGTTTATCGCCGGCCGGTCTTGTAATCTTTACACCTGGTTTTTCATAACCATAGCCTACCTGCAGTGTATTTTGCAAATAACCAGTGCCCCCGATTATGTATGATTTATCAATGGAAATAGATACATCAAAATCGCCCCATACACCATAAAACTCCCGGGCAACATAAGGCGTGGGATGCCAGCCTTCGTAATCGTATTCGCATAATTTCGGGTACCATTGGGTCATCGTGTAGCGGACTTTTGTGTTCGGATTATCACGTCCGCTACGCCGAATCTGCAGCGGCACCTGCGATTGAAACTCCATGTCGAACGTAACTTTTGTTTTGGGCAGAACAGGTTTGTCAAGCTTCACTTCCAAAATAGTTTCATGCATGACAAACTTTTGAGGCCGGCCGTTCATTTTTAAAGAAAGGATATTGTGATACCCTGTTTCATCGGGTTGCAGGTTCAATATTCTGTCTCTCACACGCTGATCCCAGTCGGGCCGGTTGCCGATGAAAGTTTGTCCCAAAACCCGGCTGCGGGTATCCATCATGCTGTTGGGCTGAAAGGCATTAAAGTACAGGTGATAAAAAACACGTGTCAGGGTGTCGGGAGAATTGTTCCAGTATTCAAGCTTTTGTTTGCCGGTAAACCGGTTGGTCTGTACATTCATGTCTATATTCATGGTGTATTTAACCCGTTGCTGCCATCGGTCGGGCTGCGAAAATGTTTCAGTAATTGTCAGGACAAGGACAGCGAGATGAAAAATTTTTTTTATCATGCCGGTTTTATTTGAAGTCGTAAATTTCGACAAATACATGGTATGGCAAAAACAAAAATGATTGATGGCTATCCGTTTGTTGCGTACAGCAAGACGACGTATGAAACGGGTGAAATGCTGCAACGGAGCGCAGAATTTTTCAGCATGATGGATAAAAGAAGAACCGTGCGGGATTTTTCAGACAAGCCGGTGCCGAAGGAAGTGATTGAAACCATCATCCGCACAGCATCCACCGCACCCAGCGGGGCGCATAAGCAGCCGTGGACTTTTTGCGTGGTGAGTGACCCGGAGCTGAAAAAACAAATCCGCAGCGAAGCTGAAAAAGAAGAATACGAAAGCTATCATGGCCGTATGCCAGAAGAATGGCTGAATGACCTGCGGCCGCTGCAAACCGACTGGCACAAAGAATTCCTGGAAACAGCACCTTACCTGGTTATTGTTTTTAAAAAAAGTTATGAACTGAAACCCGGTGGCAGTAAAAGCAATGTATATTATGCAAATGAAAGCGTCGGCATTGCCTGCGGTTTTTTGCTGGCCGCCATTCATCATGCGGGGCTGGCAGCATTAACGCATACGCCTTCGCCTATGAATTTTCTCAGCAAATTGCTGCAGCGGCCGGAAAATGAAAAACCTTTTTTGCTGATCCCGGTCGGATATCCTGCCGGTGAATGCTGGGTGCCCGAGCTGAAAAGAAAAGAATTAAGTGAAGTGAGTGTGTGGTATCATTGAATGTTTATTGGTGAAATTGTTTGATTGTTTTTCAGCCAGATAATTTTTAACTGAAATAAATAACCATTTAAAGAGCATTAAATACCGGGTGATACATCAGCTTTTGCCGGCAACTATAATCACTATCTCTCCTTTCACAGCTTTTTGTTTGAAATATTCGCAAACATCACGGAGAGTGCCTCTCCTGTTTTCTTCAAACAGCTTGCTGAGTTCACGGCTTATGCAGCACTGTCTTTCTTCGCCGAAGATTTCAATAAAGTTTTCAAGTGTTTTCACCAGCCGCAGGGGCGATTCATAAAAGATCATCGTCCTTTCTTCAATAGCGAGCAACTTCAGCAGCGATTGTCTTCCTTTTTTCACCGGCAAAAAGCCTTCAAACACAAACCGGTTGCAGGGGATGCCGCTGTTCACCAGCGCCGGTACAAAGGCAGTAGCGCCGGGCAGGCATTCAGTTTTAATTCCGCTTTTTATGCATTCTCTTACCAATAAAAAAGCCGGGTCGGAAATACCCGGTGTACCGGCATCAGTAACGAGCGCCATTTTTTTTCCGGCTGTCAATTGGTGAATCAAATGCTGCAGCACTTTGTGTTCGTTGTGCTGGTGGTAGGGTGAAATGGGTTTACTGATCTGATAATGGCGGAGCAGGTGAGATGTAGTGCGGGTATCTTCGGCAAGGATGAGGTCAACCTCCTTTAGAATATCCAATGCCCGAAGCGTGATGTCTTTCAGATTGCCGATGGGAGAAGGGACGATGTAAACCATGCCCCCAGTCCCCCTGAAGGGGGAACTTAGATTGTTATTGTCCTCCTTCTGATAAGTGTTCAAAACTTTGCAAAGTTTAAATAAAAGAAGACTCATAACTCCCCTTTAGGGGTTGGGGGTACTGATTTCATAGTACTCCATCACCGGGTTTGCCAGGAGTTTTTTACTGGCTTCTTCTGCCAGTTGTTTTGCCTGTTCAGGTGAGCCGGCATTTACCTGCAGGGTAATGTTTTTTCCAACCCTTACATCTTCCACACCGCTGAGGCCGAGGTTTTGCAATCCGCCCATTACCGCTTTGCCCTGCGGATCAAGCAATTCTTTCAATGGCATTACTTTAATCTGCACTGTATAAGTCATGCTTTTCTGTTTTTAAACGCCAAAGATATAAGAATATAGGCAGCGATGATGGCCGGAATGGCCAGCCATTTCAGCAACATGATAAACACAATTGCAACAGCTGCCAGCACCCATTTGGGAATATTGTTCCTGAAACTGTAATCTTTGAATTTTAAACTCATCAGCGGCAGCCGGCTTACCATCAGCCAGCTCAGTACAATAATTAATATGTACCAGAACCATTTGCTGAGTAAAAGATTCAGGGTCCATGCTTCATCGGCAAACCAATACACCAAAGGAAAGGATGCAATGACCATGCCTGCCGAAGGCACGGGAAGCCCTTTGAATTCATCGCTCTGCTGCGGGTCAATATTGAACCGGGCAAGACGGTAAGCTCCGGCGCATGGAAGAATGAATGCAGGCAAAAGAAAAACCGTGCTTATTTCCAACCCATCTTCCTGCTGCGCATAACATAATCGTAAAAACTGGTAAACGATGATAGAAGGTGCCACGCCGAAACTTACCACATCGGCCAGTGAATCGAGCTGCTTGCCCAGCTCGCTGCCGGCTTTAAAAAGACGGGCCACAAACCCGTCGAGAAAATCAATAATGGAAGCAGCAAAGATGAAAATGGATGCCATCCATATTTTTTCAGGAATATTAATGAACGGGTTGCCGCTATCATCGGTTATTGGCATGCCGTTGCCGCCGTACATGGGCGCCAGTCCTGCTTGCGTTGCGAATACTATAGCCAGGCAGCCAAAAAATAAATTCAGTAAGGTAAAGAGGTTGGGAATGACCCCCAGCCCCCTAAAGGGGGAGTTGCTTGCCATCTATTTGATTTTTTTATCTCAAAAATAATTATGCCTGACCTATCAGCGGAGTTTCATAAAACTTTCAATCTCTTCCACCGTTACCGGTATATTTTTCATCAGATCCTTGTTCCCGTTGCGGGTAATCCACACATTGTTTTCTATGCGGATGCCCATTTTTTCTTCTTCGATATAAATGCCCGGCTCCACGGTAAAGACCATGCCCGGTTTTATCGGTTCGGTCATCGTGCCAAGGTCGTGTACATCCACACCGAGGTGATGCGATATGCCGTGATAAAGATATTTGCGGTAAGCCCGGTTTTCAGGGTCTTCATTTTTTACCTCTGATTTTTTCAGCAGGCCGGCTTTTAAAAACAACTCAGTTGCTATATCGCCGGCTTTTTCATGATAATCCTGGATGGCAATGCCCGGTTTCAGCATTTCTTTGCAGCGCCGGTGCAGTTCAAGGCAGGTATTGTAAATCTTTTTTTGCCTTGCGGAAAATTTCCCGTTCACAGGCACCGTCCTTGTCAGGTCAGCATTGTAGCCGCCGTACTCGGCGCCAAAATCCATCAGTATCATTTCGCCGGCCAGGCATTGCTGGTTATTGGATACATAATGAAGTGTTCTTGCCCTGTCGCCGCTGGCGATGATGCTGCCATAAGCGGGACCCGTGGCCCGCTGCATCAGAAAGGAGTGAAATATTTCGGCTTCAATTTCATATTCCCACACGCCCGGCTGAATGAATCGAAGCAGGTGGCGAAAAGTATTATCAGTAATGTCAATCGCTTTTTGCATCACTTCCACTTCCAGCGGAGTTTTGACAGCACGGAGACGTTTTAATATTTGTGCACTTCGTTTGTAGCCGTGCAGCGGATATTTTCTTTTCATTTCTTCCGCATAACGATAATCCCGCACAGGTACCCAGTTGGCTTTGCGGTCATGTTCGTTTGTGTTCAGATAAATATGGTCGCTCCAGTGAATCCATTTTTGCAGCATTGGTTCCAGGCTGTCGAGCCATACAATATTTTCAATTCCGGAAATAGTAATGGCTTCTTCCTTGCGCAGCCTTTTGCCGTCCCATTTTTCCTTTAGTTCATTAGGCCGCACCAGCACCAGCACTTCCCGGAATTTTTTCTCCGGGTTATCAGGAAAAAGTATCAGCATGCTGTCTTCCTGGGTGATGCCCGTGAGCCAGAACATATCGGAGTTCTGTTTGAACTTGTACAGGGCATCGGCATTCATGGGCAGCTCATCGTTGCTGTTGAAAATGGCAATGGAGTTGGGCGCTATTTCTTTTACAAACCGCTGCCTGTTCTGAATAAAAATCATCGGGTTGAGAGGAAGGTATTTCATTAGAAAAAATTATTTTTTTAACTATAAGCTCTGCGTTTTGTCGGCTCCATGTCCTTTTTTGAAAGTGAAAAACTGACTCTAAAAAATATTTATACCTGGCTTTAAGTTTGCAATACTACTATTAATCAATGACTTTTAAATAACGAACATCTTCAACAGGTTTTTTTACAAATGTGTACTCCTAACACCTGTTTGTTGGCATAAGCCATTCTGCCTTACCTTTGCCGCCAACTCAATCATCAGCTTGCTATGCCAGTTACTTCCATTGTATCTCCTGCTGAAAACCCTTTTAAACCGGCTTTGAAATTTTCTGAAAACATCCATTACCAGCTAAGTCCTGAAGAATTAATCCAGGATACGCTCCGTATGGGCGAAGGCCAACTTAGCGACACGGGCGCCCTTGTGATTAGTACAGGAGAGTTTACCGGCCGTAGCCCAAAAGATAAGTTTACGGTAAAAGATGAAACCACAGCCGGCACGGTGTACTGGAATGAGTTTACTATTCCGCTAGAAGAAAAATATTATCACCTCATTTATAAAAAAATGACGGACTACCTGGAGCATCTGCCTGAAGTGTGGGTGCGGGATTGCTTTGCCTGTGCTGACCCACGGTACAGGCTTGGCATAAGGGTAGTGACTGAAAAGCCTTGGGGTAATCTTTTTGCCTGCAATATGTTTTTGCGCCCTACTGAGGCTGAGCTTAAAAATTTCAGGCCCGATTGGCATTTGATTGCCTGCCCCGATTTAAAACTTGATGCTAAAGAATGCGGCACCCGGCAGCATAATGTTTCGCTGATTTCTTTTAAGCACAAAATGATACTGATTGCCGGTTCAGGCTATACAGGAGAAATGAAGAAAGGCATTTTTACCATTCTCAATTATATTTTACCCCATGAAAAAAATGTACTGAGCATGCACTGCAGTGCCAACATGGGCAAGGCAGGTGACACGGCCATCTTTTTTGGCCTGAGCGGCACCGGCAAAACAACGCTTAGTGCCGATCCTGCCCGCATGCTGATTGGCGATGATGAGCATGCATGGACAGAAGATAATATTTTCAACTTCGAAGGTGGTTGCTATGCCAAATGCATCAACCTGACAGAGGAAAAAGAACCGGAAATTTTCCGGGCCATCAGGCACGGCGCACTGGTTGAAAACACAAAGTTTTACCCGGGAACCAATAAAATCAACTTCGAAGACTTCTCCAATACAGAAAATACCAGGGTTTCTTACCCGCTTCATTACATCAGCAATGCGCTGGAGCCATCTATTGGCGGCATACCAAAAAATATTTTCTTTCTTACCTGCGATGCGTTTGGAGTACTGCCCCCCATTTCACAACTCACACCCGGTCAGGCCATGTATCAGTTCATAAGTGGTTATACTGCAAAAGTGGCCGGCACTGAAACAGGGGTAACAGAACCCAAACCTACATTCAGCGCCTGCTTTGGTGCCCCGTTTTTGCCGCTGCACCCCGGCAAATATGCCCATATGCTTGGCGAGCGGCTGAAAAAACACCAGGTAAAAGTGTGGCTTATCAACACAGGCTGGACGGGCGGGCCTTACGGAACGGGCCAACGGATGAAACTTTCTTTCACCCGGGCCATGATAACCGCGGCGCTGGAAGGCAAGCTGAACAATGCGATTTATGAAAATCACACAGTGTTCGGAGTGGCTATACCGCAAAGCTGCCCGGGTGTGCCTTCGGAAATTCTGAACCCACGCAATACATGGACCGATAAGAAAGCTTATGATGAAAAGGCAATTTATCTTGCCGGATTGTTTAAAAAGAATTTTGAAAAATATGCCGCCGGAGTATTTGAGGAAGTATTGGCAGCAGCTCCGGAAATTTAAGCTGTGACCACAGCGTTGCTTGCCAGGCACCCCTTGCCCCGGATTTTCGGGCTGAGGGGTTTTTCTTTTACATCATCTTTTCTGGCAGGAATATTAGTTTTACTTTAAGAACCAACTTCGAAATTTTTTTCATCAAATTGGGGTTAATGGTAATATCATGAAAAAACTTCTCCTGTCTATCGCTTTCCTCATGCCTTTGCTGCTGTTTTCACAAAAAGAAGAAGATCATCTGATTCAGTGGAGTGAAACCCGCAAACTTACCTGGGATGATTTTAAAGCCCCGCCCGTAAAAAGCGGCAGTACAGCAGCGCTTACCGCCACGCATCTCGGGTTTTCATACCATGTGGTAAACGGCAAAGTGACGTTCACTATCGAATGCCGGTTTGATAAAAACAAATCGTGGGGGCTGGTTAAAAACGACTGGATACTGCAGCATGAACAGGGGCATTTTGATATTGCAGAAATTTTTGCCCGCCGGCTTCATAAGTTCATCACTGCATATCAATTCAAAAAAAACTCTTTCCAGAAAGATCTCGACGGCATTTACAGCAGGATAATTGAGGAGAAAGAAAAATTTCAGCAGCAATACGACAATGAGACCGACTACAGCCGCAATAAAACAAAACAGGAAGAATGGCTGAAGAAGATTGCCCGGGAGCTGGAAGAGTTGAAATCATGGGCCTATTATAAATGAGCCGGTATAATAAAAACTACAGGCAGGTCAAGATAACTCTTTACAGACCTGCCGCACTGCAGCGCCGGACGCCATTTTCCCTTGTAGCTTCGAAAAATGTTCTCAGCTCTTTGGGCCAAGCCGTAACCCGGATTGTTTAATGCTTTTATCTGCCCGATATCGCCATTTTTATCAATTACAAACTGCACTGATACCCTGTAGGTGCCGGCAGGTATGATTTTTAAAAGCGAATCCGGCAGTTTAGTGTGTTTCTTTACATGCCCCATCCATGCCACGGGGTCAGTGCCGCCTTCAATTTCTACTTTCTCAAAAATATTTTCTTCGTCCTGTGCCCGTGAGCTGAATGAATAAATCAGAGAAATGAAGAGGAAAAAGAACATCTTTTTCATAAACCAGTTTTTAGAAACAGATACCGGTCTTTTAATTTTCCATAAAAAATAGCAAGCCGGGTGCAGCTCAGTTTTTTTCTTTGGTAAAATTGATTACCTGCCTGCGTGAAGATTTGCGGGCAACCCCCTCGCGGATGAGTGGCGCCAGTTGCGGAGCGTTGGCCATCATTTTTTCTTTTATCTGCTCTACCAGGTAATCGTTTTCAGGTGTGCTGGTTACATTTTTCGTGGTCACCATGCCATCGGTGCCGATTTCGTATTCAATCATGACCGAATACGTGCCCCGCTTGATTTTTTTTGAAGGCAGCACTTCCGATTTGATTACCTCGCTGTACTGGTCAATAAATTTTTTCCAGGTCTTATTATTGTCTTCAAATCTTAACGCTGGTTTTTCGATGCTGGTTTGACCGGTAATGGAATCAAGCTGGTTTTTATTTGCCGCATTTCCCAACGCCTTGTCCGAGGAATCGGTTTTTACTGCACCGACTGATGCGCTGTCGCTTTTCTGCGCAGGCTTCATGCTCTTTTTTACCAGGTTGGAATCGGCTTTCAGCTTGCCTTTAAAAAGTGAGTCCTTCAGCGTTTGCCCGAAGGAGGCTGCGCTCATAACGAGGCATACCAGCAAAAAAATTATCCGCATGAAGTGAAGTTAAAACAATCCGTAAATCTGGCTGTCAATCTTGCGTATGATTTCGCCAAGATGTTCTTCGTTTTCGGGGAATTTGTTTTTATCAATATCCACCACCAGCAGCGGGCCTTCCTTGTAATTATCAATCCACCGGTTGTAATGTTCATTGAGGCGTTTCAGGTAATCGAGCCGGATGTTTTCTTCATATTCCCTGCCCCGCTTCTGAATCTGCCCTACCAGCGTGGGCACCGATGCTTTCAGGTAAATAAGCAGGTCGGGCGGCTTTACCATTTGTTTCAGCGTCTGGAAAAAACTGAAGTAGTTGTCAAAGTCTCGTTTGCTCATCAGTCCCATCTCGTGCAGGTTGGGGGCAAAAATGTGGGCATCTTCATAAATCGTCCGGTCCTGGATGACAGTTTCAGTTCCTTTCTGAATATCCACCAGCTGCGAAAGGCGGCTGTTCAGAAAATAAATCTGGAGATTGAAGCTCCAGCGGGGCATATCTTCATAAAAATCGTAGAGGTAGGGATTATGGTCCACATCTTCAAAATTCGGAATCCACTTGTAGTGCTTGCTCAGCAATTCGGTAAGGGTGGTTTTGCCGGCGCCGATATTACCGGCTACCGCAATATGCCTGGGTTTTGTTTTAGATTTTGCCATGTCCCTATAGTGATTTTCCTATTGCTGATTACAAATAGCTGCGCAACGACTAAAGTAACTAAAATCTGAATTCAAAAATATTTTAATCCCATTGCCTGCCTCACAAGTTGCATGGTTGCTGCGGCGCTGTTACGGGCTTTTTCTGCCCCCTGCTCCATCACCCGCTGCAGGTATTTTTCATCGGCAAGTATGGCGTTTACTTTTTCCCGAATGGGAGAAATAAATTTCACCATGTCTTCACCAAGTTGTTTTTTCAGTTCTCCGTAGCGGACGGTGCAGTTGTTATAATCTTCTTCAAACTTCTGCACGGTATCTTCAGTGCTCACCAGCTTCATCAGCAGAAAAATATTTTCCACTTCAGGCGATTTGACAGAATGGGGTTCTTTGGGGCCGGCATCCATTTTCGCCTTTTTTATTTTTTCCATGATGAGTTTGTCGTCATCTGCCAGGTAAAGCGTAGCATACTGGTTTTCGCTTTTGCTCATCTTGCCTTTGCCATCGAGGCCGGGCACTTTTATCAGTTCGCTGCCGAAGTTGAAAGCCCGTGGTTCGGGAAAAACATCTCCGTAACGATGATTGAAACGGTTTACAAAATTCCGGGCCATTTCCAGGTGCTGCTCCTGGTCTTTGCCCACCGGCACCAGCGAAGCTCGGTGCAGAATGATATCGGCAGTTTGCAAAACGGGATAAGTCAGCAAACCGGCATTGATGTTATCAGGCTGCAGTCTTGCTTTTTCCTTGAACGTGGAAGTCTTTTCCAGTTCGCCTTTATATGCAAGCATGTTCAGGTACAGGTACAGCTCGCTGGTTTCAGGCACATGGCTCTGGCAATAAAGCGCCACTTTATCGGGCTCAAGCCCGCAGGCGATGTTTTCGGCTAGCACCCGGTGCACATGCTGCTTCAGTTCCCGTGTGTCGGGATGCGTGGTAAGTGAATGCAGGTCGGCCACCATAAAAAAACATTCGTATTCTTCCTGCATGCGTATATAATTTTTTACCGCACCAAAATAATTGCCGAGATGCAGGTAGCCCGTGGGGCGAATACCGCTCATTACAATTTCTTTTCTCTTTTCCATGCGGCGGCGAAGATAGGGAGAGTTCCGGGTTTATAGTTTTTGGTTTGCCATCCCGGTTGTTGTCGCCGTTTATCAAATAACAGGATAATCTGTAAAGCCGAAAAACCATAAACCAAACACGATAAGCTATATTTGTTGAATGGAAGTGAACGATGCGTTGGTAGAAAAACTGGCTCACCTGGCTCGCCTGGAATTTAATGCGCAGGAAAAAGAAGAAATTAAAACCGACCTGCAGCGCATGATCAGTTTTGTGGACAAACTCAATGAGCTTGACCTGGAAGGCACCGAACCGCTGCTGCACCTGTCGGCTAATATTAATGTACTGCGGGATGATGAAGTGAAGGGTTCCGTGAGCCGTGAAGAAGCGCTGAAGAATGCACCGGCACACGATGATAAATTTTTTATAGTACCGAAAGTGATAAAAAAATGAAGTCTGGTGTATGATGCCTGATGAATGATTGATAACGTCCGGCATCTGTTATCCGACTTCCGACATCAGACATCATGAACGCAATCATACATCTTGAAAAAATCTGCAAGAGCTATTTTATGGGCAAAATGGAATTGCAGGTATTAAATGGCATTACGCTGGAGATTTTCAAAAATGAATATGTAGCCCTGATGGGACCCTCGGGTTCCGGTAAAAGCACCCTGATGAATATTATCGGCTGCCTGGACACGCCTACTTCGGGCACCTACATTTTAAACGGACACGACATCAGCGCTACGGAAGACAACAAGCTGGCAGAAATCAGGAATAAAGAAATCGGGTTTGTATTCCAGCAGTTCAACCTGCTGCCGCGGCTGACAGCGCTGGAAAATGTGGCGCTGCCGCTGGTGTATGCGGGCATGAGTAAAAAACAACGCACCGAAAAAGCAAAGCATGTAATGGAGCTGGTGAACCTGACCGACCGCAGCCATCACAAACCCAATGAGCTGAGCGGCGGCCAGTGCCAGCGTGTGGCAATTGCAAGGGCGTTGGTAAACGATCCTTCCATCATCCTGGCCGACGAACCTACCGGCAACCTGGATACAAAAACCTCGTATGAAATCATGGAGATTTTTGATAAAATCCATAAGGCCGGCAATACCATTGTACTGGTAACCCATGAAGCTGATATTGCCAACCATGCCCGCCGCATCGTGCACCTGCGTGATGGCATGATTGAAAGCGATGCCCTGAATGAGCAGGTCGGCGTATTCAGTTATGGCCACAGGTAGGTATTATTTTCTTCCGGTATTTACTGCTTACTTTTGATATAGTGTTCATTTGCTATCACAGTAAACCTGAAAACGGCATCCCGGCCTTTTAACCATTTAGCCATCAAACAATCATTGCCTGAAATATGTCACTGAAAATTTATACTAAGACGGGTGATAAAGGAAAGACATCACTTATTGGCGGCACCAAAGTCTTTAAATCCGACCTCCGGATTGAAGCTTATGGTACGGTGGATGAGCTGAATTCTTTCGCTGGTCTTTGTCTTGATTACTTAAAACAACACAACATCAATAATGTATTGGCAGAAATTCAGGACCGGCTGTTTACCATTGGCTCTGCCCTTGCCTGCGATCCGGAGAAAGAAACCAAATCCGCCAGCCACCGGATGAAAATTCCCGGCCTGCATGAAGCCGATGTGGAGCTGCTGGAAAAAGAAATTGACAGGATGAATGAAGAATTGCCGCCGATGAAATCGTTCATTCTTCCCGGCGGGCATGTAGCGGTTTCCACGTTGCATGTGGCCCGATGTGTTTGCCGGCGGGCCGAAAGGGGCTGCGTGAGAATGCTGAAAAAAGAAAAGCAGGTGCCGGAGTTAATTATCAAATACCTCAACCGGCTGAGCGATTATCTTTTTGTGCTGGCACGGTTTACCGGGTACAAATTAAATGTGCAGGAAATACCCTGGCAAGCGAGAATTTAAGATGAACTTTAAGCCAGGTGATTAAAAAGTAAAATCGTTACTTACTTCTGTGTTTTGACTTTTGATTTTTGATTTTGCCCTCACACAATCAATCCATCCTTCATATGCAGCACCCGGTCGCTCAGGTGAGCCAGTTCTTCGTTATGTGTTACTATTAAAAATGTCTGGTTGAATTTTTCCCGGAGTTCAAAAAACAAATGATGCAGTTCCCGGGCATTGATGCTGTCGAGGTTGCCGGTAGGCTCATCGGCAAACACAATAGCTGGCTGGTTGATGAGTGCACGGGCTACCGCCACCCGTTGCTGTTCGCCGCCCGAAAGCTGGTTGGGTTTATTATCCGCCCGGTTTTTAATACTCAATACCTCCAACAACGTCTCAGCTTCCGCCTTCACTTCATTCTTCCTCCTCCCTGCCAGCCATCCGGGTATACACACATTTTCAAACGCAGTAAACTCCGGCAAAAGGTGATGAAACTGGAATACAAATCCTATGTGTTTGTTGCGGAAGGCAGCCAGCTTATTGCCCGATAGTGAACTGATGAGTGTACTGTTTACCATCACTTCACCCATATCGGCTTTATCAAGCGAACCAAGAATATGCAGCAGTGTACTTTTTCCGCAGCCCGAGGGCCCCACAATGGATACTACTTCACCCTTGTTTACTTCCAGGTGCACACCCCTGAGCACTTCCAGCGAGCCGTATCGTTTATAAATATTTTTCCCCGTAAGCATGCAGCCATTCTGTGTTTTCAGTTATCAAATATCAGTAAACCTTACCCAGCATCAAAATAACCATTGAAAACCAGGAAGGAATTTTAAGAAAGTCTTGAAATCCGCCGGTAAACTATGGATTTGGAAAATTCGTTATTAAACCTACATTTGCGAAAAATTTTAAGGGGTGTTTTAACGTTGAAAGCGATAAAACCCGATTCCTGGAAAATAAAAAACCTAGAGCATGTTCTGGACCTTAGAGTTGGCATCATACCTGGAAGAAGCACCCTGGCCTGCTACTAAAGATGAGCTTATTGACTACTGCATCCGCAGCGGTGCGCCTATCGAAGTGGTGGAAAACCTGCAGGAACTGGAAGATGAAGGAGGCGAGGTGTACGAAAGTATCGAAGACATCTGGCCCGATTACCCGAGCCAGGAAGATTTCATGTTTAATGAAGACGAGTATTAGCCCTGTAAAAGGAATTCTGAAGCAATTCCTAAAAAAACTTTATAGCCTCCCCGAAGGGAGGTTTTTTGTTTTTTGTATCCTGGCTTTATTGCAATGCCGACGCTTTGGTCGGCATCTCTGACGGAGTCTGATACTCGTCAGAATCGTCAGTCCCGACAAGCTTCGCTTCGTCGGGACTATTAAATTTCCGTTTCGCCAGCCCGCTTGCCTTTGCTGAAGCTATGGCGAAAGCAGGTCGTATCCGTCACAGGTGTTGCCGGCGGGTCGCACACTTGTACGTTCTGTAATTCTGATGAGCAATTAACAGAAATTACAAATGGGAAGCTCATTACTCCCCTTAAGGGGCTGGGGGTTCCATCTGCTCAATCACTGCCTGTGTCACCCCGGTAAAACTGAATCCTCCGTCATGAAAAAGATTCTGCATCGTCACCATCCGGGTCAGGTCGCTGAACATAAGCACACAGTAGTTGGCGCAGTCTTCGGCACTGGCATTGCCCAGCGGACTCATTTTTTCAGCATACGTAATAAATCCTTCAAAGCCCTTGACACCGCTGCCGGCTGTGGTTCTTGTCGGCGATTGTGAAATGGTATTCACCCGTACTTTTTTTCTAACGCCATAGTGATAACCAAAACTGCGGGTTACACTTTCAAGTAAACTTTTGGCATCGGCCATTTCATTATAATCGGGAAATACTCTTTGCGCAGCGATATAAGTTAGCGCCACCACGCTGCTCCATTCATTTAATGCATCCAGGTCCCAGGCAGTGCGCAGCAACCGGTGCAGGCTCATGGCCGAAATGTCAAGCGTCTTTGCATTCCATTCATAGTTTAGCTCAGTGTAGTGTTTTCCTTTTCGCACATTCAGGCTCATGCCGATGGAGTGCAGCACAAAATCAATTTTGCCGCCAAAGTGCTCCATTGATTTTTCAAACAGGTTTTTCAGGTCGTCCATATTGGTCACATCGGCGCCGATTACCGGTGCTTTCACTGCTTCGGCCAGTTTATTTATTTCACCCATGCGCAATGCCACCGGGGCATTGGTAAGCACCAGCTGTGCACCTTCTTCGTGGCATTTCAATGCCGTTTTCCAGGCAATGGATTTTTCATCCAGTGCTCCGAATATAATTCCTTTCTTTCCTTTTAAAAGATTATAAGCCATAGCTCATGTTTTTACTGGCGGTAAAAGTAAGAAGTTATTTTATTAGCTCGTCCGGGAAAAGCTTTGCAATGAGCAACACCATCAGGAACGATAATACAAAAACAGAAAGCAGGACAATTAAAAAATAGAGAAACAATCTTCCCAATGATTTTTTGGGCTTCAGCAACTGCTGCATCCACCTGTTCAGAAAAAATGCAGTCACCATAAAGGCAACTATCAATGAAAGAACGACTATTCTTTTCATTTGTGCATTTACTTATTGGCTTACCAGTTTACCGGCTCATCAGCACACTGCTAATTATTGACCATCTCTCTTGCATTTTCCAGCGCGGCCGACGTCGTTTTTTCACCGCTTAGCATTTTGGCAATGGCCGTTATTCTTTCTTCGCCGGTAAGCAGGCGGATATTGGTTTTTACCGAGCCATTTACATTTTCCTTATACACCAGAAAATGTGCATCGGCTTTACCTGCTATTTGAGGC